>JGI994J12354_10002356_pt1 | contig 18569 bp, 20 predicted proteins | sample IntmicLarv3ML3BL_FD_12354 | JGI IMG/M metagenome (IMG submission 12354)
ACTTATTTTCCCGGGCCGCTTCCAGCCAAGTATTTTCAGCGCAAATGAGCTTAACTGCCGTGTTCGGGATGGGAACGGGTGTACCCTCACCGCCATCAACACCAACTATTTTGTTTTTTAAGACAAAGCTTTTCACCTTTGCCTAAAGTAACAAGTGGAATTATATCATAGCCTTTTTGAAATTGCAAGTGTTTTTTCGAGAAAAGACTAAAAAATATTCGACGCGTATGATTATACTAATTCTCCGTCCTCGATATCAAATTCAAGTTTTACGCGTTTTTCTATATCTTCGGCGCTGGGCAATGTATCAACAAGCTCATCGGGAATAAAATCAGATAATTTATATTCGCTGACACCTATGGGCTTGTTAATGTCCTTCAAAGCATATTCGGCAGTCAATTTATCTCTTGACTTACAAAGCATGATGCCAATTGACGGATTATCGAATTCGTGTTTCAAAATATCATCAACGGCTGACAAGTAAAAATTTAACTTGCCGGCATACTCAGGCTTGAACTCTGTATTTTTTAATTCAATAACCACATAACAACGAAGTCTTGTATTGTAAAATAAAATGTCTAAATAATAATCCTTATTGCTGACTTCTATATGATATTGATTGCCGACGAAAGCAAAGCCTGTGCCAAGTTCCATAATAGTCTTTGCAATATTCGCCACCAACTCACGCTCGATTTCACGTTCTATGATGCCTTCCCGTTGCTCTACAAAGTCAAAAACAAAAGGGCTTTTTAAAGTGTCAATAGCAAGTCCACTGAAAGGCAACGAAAGCCGCTCTTTATAATTGCTCGCTTTTAGAGATTCTTCATAACACCGCACTGACAATTCATAGTCTTGATATTGTCCAACAGTTTCCTCAGAGAAAAACAACGCACCTTGTTGAGCGCAACGAAACAAGCTTTCTCTCATACCTTATCACCCTTCATAATTAGCAGTTCGTCTATAATGTCACAAATAGATTTTTTCATTTCCTCCAGATCTTTTGATTCAACTATATGTAAATTGTTTTTCTTAGCCATTAGTTTTAAATTTTCAATAAAACTTCGATAAATGTTTATATCTATCTTTGCATCACTCTCATTAGGCCGCATATGGACCCGTTCTATTGCAGTTTTCGCATCAATATCTATTATGAATGGAGCGTTTGGCAGAGGAAACAGTTCAGCAACTCTAATAAGTGCATCCATATCGTCTTGCGAACAACCATAATAACCGATTTGTGCAAAAGTCATATAAATATATCGATCACATATAACGCAATATCCTTGATTTAATAATTCGATAATTTCTTTCCGAACTGTTAATAAACGATCCCCTAAAAGAATTATAAAGAGAGCGCATGGATCAACACGACCGTCTTCTCCTGCCTTATAATCATCTGCAAAAACACGAAAATATGGTAAATCCCTAACGTGCTGAGAAGGTAGCTTGAATACTTTTACAGGATATCCCTTTGATTGTATATAATCCCTCAATAATGAAATAGCTGTGGTCTTACCGCTTCCATCGACACCTTCAAAGGATATAAGCAAACCGCTGGATTCTAATTTTTTATTTTCTAAAACAGGTATATAACTCATATCCAAAATCCTTTGTTATATATTAGAGTTCAATCGAATTGCATCCATTTGCATAACTTTTTTTTGTAATATTTCAGATGATCCGATATCAGTACGATAACAAAAATTGCCTTTTATGGTGCTTATAGCCGACAACACATTTTGCAAAGCTTGTTCTGTGGTGTTGGCTTCGGAAAAAATGCCTATTGTCCTAGCTTTTGTGGTCTGTATTTCAATTAATCCATCTATTGTTTTTAACGGCAGGCAAGACGCATAATATATATGTGCATTTTCATTCCGTATTTTTTCTTCATTTAAACAAATATTATCCCCCTCATGCGGCTCAGTTCCATATCCTTCGGGAACAACATAAACCATAACTGAAGCAGACTTGCGGTGGACTATATCCAATTCATTCAATTCTCCATTTATCATGGCTTTACACACATCAGTAAATGGGGTTTCTAATAACGCTAACATATTAATTGCTTCCGGATCACCAAATCTAGCATTGAATTCGATTATTTTAGGGCCGGTTGCTGTAATCATAAATTGAGCATATAATATACCTTTGAATAAAGCACCTTCTTTTTTTAAGGCTTGAATAACTTCCTTGCCAATTTCTACGGACTTTTTATATTCGCCCTCTGTAACGAATGGCAACAATCCATCATTGCATGTATATGCTCCCATACCTCCAGTATTCGGGCCTTTGTCGTTATTGAAAGCACGTTTATGATCTTGGATTAACGGCAAAGGTATGACGTTTGTTCCATCGCAATAGAAATGTAGTGTATATTCTTGTCCTTGTAATAATTCTTCCACTACTACTTGATTGAATCCACTAACAGAAAGTTCTAAAATTTCATATATATATTTTTTGACGTCTTCCGGTGTTTGCAGGTGATCACCCCATACTTTTACGCCTTTTCCTTTAGTAAGGCCAATTGGTTTTACAGCCACCTGCCAATTCAACTCGCTTGCAAATGAAACAGCAATGTCTTTATCATTTGTTGAGCAAAATTTTATTTGACCTGGGATATTATATTTATCCAACAAATTTCTCATAAAAGTTTTATTTGTTTCGATTTTTGCGGCTTCCTGTGAAGGAGAGGCGCATAATATCCCGTTGCTTTCAAGCTTGTCTACTAAGCCTTCATTTAAAGGTTTTTCCGGCCCAACAACACAATAATGTATATCATTTTTCATACAAAACTGTATAATATCTTCGTGTTCTGTTTCGGTTGATAAAACATCCTGAGAAAGTTTTTTAATGCCGGGGTTAGGCAATTCCATTGCTGAATATAATAAAATATCATTGTTTTTTGTTAAAGCTTTTGAAATCGCATGTTCTCGCGCTCCACTACCAACCAACAACCATTTTTCCATTTTTACTACACCTTTCTAACTATTTATTATTGATTCTTATATCGTGGCGAAACGCTCCACAATATGTATTATCTTCTAAAATAACGGCAGGGGTACTGGAAGCACCCGAAACTTTCCAATCCGCTCCTAATGTGCTTATACCGCCTTTTAGGATTGGTTTACTTTCACTTTCTGTTGAAAGATGAAAATATATCATGAATTTGGCATATAAATCCATATATTTAATTTCATCTATGTTAGATATATGGGTTACTGGGGTGTTCCATTTTTTGCCCATATAAGGTTGAATGACCCAAGGTTCTTTTTCTTCTTTAATTCTTGTACTAATATGATCAAATATTTCTTTTATTTGATTTTGCTCACCGTCTATCCGATAAACACCATGCCCACCATGATTAAACCAATTATGAATTGATCCACATTTGATTACAAGATTTTTGCGTATATTTATTGGTAAATCAATAATGTTTTCAAATGTATTGATATTATTCTTTAGAGTTTCATTCTTCATGCAAAACATCAGCGGTGATAAATCAAACTTACCTTCGGGACTTATACTTATTGTCGGTATTAAAACTTCACGAACACTATCCTTGAAGTATGATTTATACCTCTCCATAAAAGGCAAGCACATTGGTAATTTTTGATTGAATATATAGCTTGGGGGAGGGTCTAAAATGATTTTACCATCATTATACAGCTTGATAATTTTATCAAGCATAGAAGAATCAATCACTTCGGATAATCGGTCTAAATATAGATACTTTACTTGAATCCATTCGTCTTCACTTTTAACAAGCAATTTATCCTTTTCTAATCGGATGCAGTTTTGTATTTCATTATAAGGAATAGATACAAGGCATATGTTTTTCTTTTTCAATTCACTTATTAAATATCTTTCTGTATCCATCCAACCTTTTTTGCCTGTATTCACACTACAACCATCTTTGGGTAAAAATTCAGCCCAAGAATTTATTAAATTATTAAAAGGTAGTTGATCGGTGGGTATGGTAAATATACTTTGATATGAATCTTCTATTGCAGCAGCGTTGCCCTCGCCAGCACCTTTCCATTGCACCTCTGTAACATAATTTGATTCATTCAGGCAAACACAATCCAACCTAGCAGATACAGGTTTCTGCTTTAAAAGAGTGGATTCCCGTTGTAGCTTACATGCGTATTCATCTAATCCCCATTCTAACATTTGCAATAAAAGTTCATCATTCTTTTTATTTATTAATTCACCATATATTTCCAATACACCATCTACCCAATTTTCTATTGCATATAAATCATTTTGTAGTTTATCAACCACACCTTTATCTATTAGGGTTGATGATGGAGAACATAATCCACAAAACTTTTTCCTATCATACGATATGTCATTTTCATAAAACTTAGCTAATAATTCTCTATTCCTGTTTTTATCATGGTCTATGATTTTCATTTCCATTGTACGGTTCTCCTTTATTGTTCTTTTTTTTATTAACGGATATACATCATGCATTGATTCTGTTGCGTTAATTTCGACTACTGCGAAATCGTCTATTTTCAGGGTATCTACATAATGTGCAATTAATCATCCTGTTTCGTATACACCATAACTTTTCGAGGAAATACCAAAAAATACACTCTTATTTGTCTGAAGTTTACAATAAATCGTGTAACATGTCAAGCGAATTGGAGCGAAAGATACAATAAAAGGAGCGAATGGTCAATTATGGGGACATATTGCGGAAGAAAAGCCATTTGATTGTTTGTATATATGATTTTTCTAAACTTAATAGAAAAAATGCTTAGAAAATTTAAACATTTTACAACACTCTCTTTCAAAAATCACACTTTATCTGCAAATATTAACATAAACTGTCTAAAAACACAACTTATACATTCATAGTGAATATATAAGCTTCTTTACACACATACTATTGATGTTAAAATTATCGTGACAGCTAAAAAGTGTGAGGAGTGCAGATAATGTCAGATTCGAAGTTAGACTCGAAAACGGTAGGAAGGCGTATTCAAAGCTATCGTAAGAAAGCTCACTTAACCCAAGCTGAAGTTGCCGAGAAGCTTAATGTGTCTTCAAATTATATCAGTCAAATAGAGCGCGGAGTTTCGGATGTGTCGCTGAAAAAGCTAATTAAAATCGCTTCAACCATACAAACATCTGCACAATCTCTCATAGCAGACTCAGATGCTTCGGTACCGGAATATCTGCATAATGAAATTTTTGATACGATTAAAAATTGGCCTCCTGCGAAAAAGAAATTACTAATCAATGTTATAAGCGCATTGGATAAGTATGAATGAACGAAGCAAAGCGGCCATCTGCTGTAACAGACAACCGCATTGCTTCGTTTTGATTTTCTTTCTCATTTCTTTACTCAATGGAGATAATATTTGCTCAACCAATAAAACATTGCATACATACTTGTCACCCCCCCTTTCGCAATTAAATAAAAGCATAAAATCGAAAGGGAGTCATAAAAAATGGAGTCAAAGGACGCTTTTTTGGAGCCAATTGATTTGGAGCAAGCTATTTATACTTTTCTGGAAGGGGTTGATCGAATGCGAATTGCAATATGTGACGATGAGCGAAGTGTAGTTTCAAATCTCCATTCATTTCTTTGCAGCTATGCAAACAATCACCGATTTGAAGTGGTGATTGACCGCTTTTATTCCGGCGAAGCGTTGATTAAATCTTCCGGCGCATATGACATAATCTTTTTGGATTATAAAATGGGAAATCTGAACGGACTGGAGACCGCCAAGATTCTTCGAGAAAGAAATCTCACCTGCAAAATCGTTTTTCTGACAAGCTATCCTCAATTTATATATGAATCTTTCAAAGTTGATACTTTTCGCTTTTTGGAAAAGCCCGTAAACCCGGATGAACTGACAGAAACACTTGAGGGATATTTCAAAATGTTCGGTCATGACCGTGTTTTAAGGCTGAGAAGCTCTGAAAGGGAGATATGTACCGTAACAGGTTACTTACCGCCACGCTTTGTTTGCAGCACTTGTGCGGTAAAAAGTACAAGAGAAAAACGACTCTTGGTAAAGTGTCGTGGAATTGCACTACTTTTCTCAGACTGGGTAAGGATGTGTGTCATACAAAGCAAATACCCGAAGATACACTTATAGCGACTACTGCTGAGGCCTTGGGTGTTTCAGAATTTTCAGAAGAATTGTTCAATGAGCAAATCAAAGAAATCCGCGTGCCGGAATTCAATCATCTAATTTTCGTATTTTATGACGGCCAAGAAATAGAAAAGGTATGGCAAGACCGTTCACGGCGCGAAAGCTGGACACCGGAAATGCGGCAAATCGCACATCATCATGCATTGAAAACGAATAAAACAAGGGAGGACATTACTGTATGAGCAGCAAGAAAAAAGCTGTAGCGGTTTATATTCGACAAGCGATTGCCAACCAAAGCGATTTTTCTGACACACTAATGTTAAATGTTGAAGCTCTAAAAAAAGTTGCAAAAATCTTTGGAAATGTTGCAGGTGTCTATATTGATAATCGTCGTGAAAAGGAATGGCTGTCATGGGATAATTTGATGAAGGACTGTCGCACCGAAAAAATTGACATGATCGTAATGCGGTCTCTTTCTAATTTGGGACGCAATACAGCAGATATGTTAAAGAAAGTGAAAGAATTGAGTACGCTTGGAATACAAGCGTACTTTCTGACAGAACAATTTTATTCAGACTCTGAGTATTTTGAAAAAATTGTCAGTTTTTATTGCAGCATGATAGAAGAGGAATATACAAATAAAAAGGAGCGCTTAACATGACAGAAGATGCAACAAGAGTTGTGCATAAAATACCGGCTAAAGAAAAATTAGTGTTAATACCTAATAGTACAGAATATGTAAAAAAACGAGTGGCCGCTTGTACATGTCCTGACAATCAGACATTGCGGCCAAGCCCTCATCAGAAATGTTGCCCTCGATAACGGTAGCCGCGGCGAGTTTTGATGCCATCAGTTTTATTGCGCGATATTGCATCGTCCCTGTGTAATAAAACATATATACTTCAACTCTGGGCGCTTTCTGATTGATTCGCCAGCTTCGTCGTGATGCCTGCCTAAAGATATAGAGGTTGTAGGCGATGTTGTAAAAAACAAGAGTGGTAAAATCATTTAGATCCAAACCGGTTTCAACCAAAGATGGGTTCGTTATTAGGATTTGACAGCCTTTTTTCACCTGTTCATTGACCCATTCCTCACGGTCTTCCGGTTTCACTGTTCGCTCCAAAACCTTCGCGCGAAACCCTTTTTCCGAAAACAACTTTAATAGCTTTTGTTGTGTATCCAGTCGCGTCCATCGATATGCTTGATTTTCTTCTTGAAATATCCACTTCTGGTCACAAAGCTCAAAGGATGAAAACGGAAAAGCTGCCGCAGCACCCAAGGTCAATACATTCCGTTTTGATTTTCGCTCTATATCCGCATCCATCTGCAAAATCGGAAGAGAGGACATAAATGCCTGCTCATGCTTATAGTCAGCACGGCGCACATGTATATCCATTGAAGTACACATAGTTTCTATTGAATCCGGCTTTTCAGATAGAAATTTACCGGCAATAATTCAATCACCTTTATATACCGGTTATCGCTTGTGATAATGACGCCGCCGTTGATATCTTGTATAGGTAATATAACCTGAGTGCTTCTCATGTCATAATCCTGTTTATCACCGTAATTTGATTTGCCGAATATCAACCCTTTTATATCAATTTTCCTCGTTTTTTTAATCTTTTTCTTTTGCTTCTTTTTCAAGTAGCTTCGCCTCCCTTGTAGGTCAATATGCGCCTGTTTTTGCGCCATTTCAAATAGATTTTCACAAAAGTCAACAGACTGTAATCGCGTATTCCCATCAGTGAAAAGCCGCCGAGCGGAACAATAATAACAGCACTTATTATAATTTTTGCCGTAAGTCCAACCGGTACCAGTCCAAATACGATAAGGATAACAGGCGCAATAAAAACGAGCATTTCAATAGTGTTTCTGATTTCGAACATTCCGAATATTTTTCCTGCATCTGTGAAATTAGCGGGTATATTTATTACCTGCGGTTCCATTTTAAAGTTCATCCCTTTCTGTTATCAGCCGGAATATTTATGGACTGTAATGGTTATCGTTTAACGTGTTATATATAATCGTAGCCCATTCAATATTCTCTTCGCTGAAATTCAATTCTCTCATTGCCTCATGAGGTGAAAAAGTTGTCACCCTAATGATTTTTTGATGAGTTTTCGACTCATCCGCCGTATCATCTGCTGCATCATCCCGCGGGTCGTCGTCCTGTTCTGTCTCAATGAGCTCATATGTATATGTTTTTTTGATAAGATTTCTTAACCGTTCCTCACTCATGCCGCTGATATGGTTGTTATTGTGTACACTGTCAACCGTCAGCTCGCTTGCGAGTTCATCAATCCTGTATTCACCTACCAACAAATCATCAAGAACAATTTCGCCTGTTTCTGAGGTTGTGGCTTCAATTATGACAGTTGTGCCTATCACGGTTTTACCTATGATAGTAAACGGAACACCGGCTATCGGCGTTTCGCGACCCTCAAACGTTTTTAGGATTTTAAGGCTACCACGCTGGTATTCATTAACCATCGTAATACGAATAACCTGCTTGTCCTCTGAGATTACAACCGGAAACGATTCTTCGCTCAAAACATATCCTGCCGGACAGGATATTTCACGCACAATCCAGTTGCCACGTGCGATATCTTTGAAGGAAAACGCACCGTTTTCTTTGGATATATCGGTCATGAGCGCGGTCTGTGCGGTGAACACCGTTTCATCCGCGCCGAACAATCCTATCACTGCTCCGGCAAGTCCTGCGCCGTTTTCGTCCGTCTTGACACCCTCAACCTCGCCACGTATGATATAGTTTTCGATTGGTTCGCCGTTATTGATTTCAAGGTGCACCACCGGAACGTCTTGCCCTGCATAATTAAGCGTGACAGGATATTTTTCATCGCTGACGATATAATGTTCCTCTGTGGAGATTTCACACACATATACCGACACGCCCGCGGGTAATTCCATTACAAAGCTTGATGCTCCGTCAGAACGGACGCCAACTACTTGAATCAATCCGTCTTTGGGGATAATGCTGCCATCTTCAGCAACCATATCTTCAGCGGCATACAATCCCATTCGAACCATTAGAATTTCGCCGTTTTCACCTATACCACACAGCTCATCCTTTTCCATTGACTTTTTAAAATCAATAACAAACCGCTGTCTTTCGTTTAGCTGCGTAGCATTGGCAACACTGCTGAACACTTCACCTTGCTTATTAATATGTATCCTGCCTTTTTGCGGAGCGTTAAACTTCTCCACAGTCACAACAGTGTCAATCCCTGTAATATCGAATAACACTGGAGTGGTATCAAGCACATATGGCGCTGGTGCATATGCTTCAATCAACTGATATCCCAGCCCATATGTGAGCGGACTCGGCAGCATCATCCATCCTTCTTCGTTGACATAAAAAACATCAATCGGAGTGATGGTGGGATAGTAGATGTTTTGGGTGAGAAACGTGCCGTCCGGCTTCTTGATTTTGAACCCTGCACCTGTTACGGCAATCAGCTCTCCTGTTTGAGCAGTCCGTATTCTTGAATACTTTCAGCTAACTCCTTCAGCCTTTCGTCAGAATATGGCTTGAATGGCTGGTCAGGAAAGTCAAAAAGCAGAGCAATTGCAACAGGAATAATCTTTGCGGTATTTGATTCAATACCAAATAGTCTGCTGAAATCCTCCTGAACATCCGGTTTCTTTCGCCGTGAGTTAATTGCTTCATCCATTTTAGCCGACATTTGCAGCGACCTCCCTTGCAATGGTATCGTAGACAATGGCGGCTGACCCTTTTGGGTCATGCTCAAATATGCTTATTCCCAGCGCCGAAGTTTCCGCCACTTTTATGGAATAGGGGATGGGCGGTTCAAATAGCTTAACCGCCTCACCACATTCTGCCTTTATTTGCCGATGAATTGAGCGACAAAAGGTGGTTCGTTCCTGATGTTTTGTCATAATTACGCCTTCTATGGAAAGCTTGGGATTCAACCGTTGTTTCACCATGTTGATTGTACAAATGATTTGGTCAAAGCCTTCGAGCGAACCATAATGAGTTTCAACCGGAATCAGCACAGAATCCGAAGCGACGAGTGCATTAACGGCGAATATTCCCAAAGAGGGGAGATTGTCAATCAATATGAAGTCATAATTGTTTTTGACATTTTCCAGAATTGCGGTCATAATATACTCACGGGAGGTTGCCATAGCTATTCCCATTTCAAGTCCGGACATATTTATATGGGATGGAATTACATCAAGGTACTTTGTTTTTAATATGCTCCCATTCACCAACGTGTATAATTCGTCTGCCGAAATGTTTTCCATAACCGCCTTGATCAAATTCGGCAAAGATATTTTAACGCTTGATTTCAAGTCCAGATATGTAGTAAGATTCGCTTGACTATCATTATCAACCAAGAGCACCTTCCAGCCTTGCATGGCGAGAGCTGTACCAAGATTGATTGCTGAGGTTGTTTTTGAAATTCCGCCTTTACAGGACGCTATTGAAATTGTTTTGCATTTTAACATGATTATGACCACGCCTTCCTTTGATGATGGCGGATTCTTGGGGCGGTCTCAGCTCGGCTGAGATTCGGGTTTTTCAAACCCGAAAGCCACAAAATCCAAGTTTGAAAAATTTATTTTTCAAACTTCTTTCTCCTGTTCATTGTTATTCGCTTTTTGAATTGCAGAGAAATCATATTCATAGATGTGCAGCCTTGTCTTTTGTTTTTGAATAGCAAAAGTCTCATAAGTATACTTCAATACTTATGAGACTTAAAATGGCTCCCCCTGTTGGACTTGAACCAACGACCCTGCGGTTAACAGCCGCATGCTCTACCAGCTGAGCTAAGGAGGAAAATCTTATGAAAGTGCATGAACACTTTGTTTGTAACGATTTCCTCAGCTCTGGGAACCTGACATTGAAAATGTAGACGTATGCTCTACCAACTGAGCTATTGAGGATTATATGTGAAGCCCTGTAAACAGTGCGTTCTTGTGATTTTTTTGTTTGTGGTGGGAAATTCCTCGCCTCGCCTACCAGCTGAGCTAAGGAGGAATATATAGGCTACCCACCTAAGCTATTGAAAAAGCATTAGATTAAGAAGCAACAGCGCTACTAAATAAACTGCCTTATAATAATACCACAAATTTTGATTTTGTCAAGTGAAAGTTTCGATTTTTTCTGTAATTTTGAAAAAAATCAGATTTTTTTCAAAACATCCGTTTCGCCATGGAGTACTGCAATGATGCCGTACCCCCAAAGCCGTCCGTTTGGGCACAGCATCACGCTTTTATCAGTCAAAAAGGTCATTAATAACTTTGGACATTTGCTGTACCGCGCCGGCACAAAGGCGTTCCGCGACCATGTCAGCGGTGTTCCGATACCGCTCGTTTTCGTTCATTGCCAACATCATTTTCTCCACGAACGAGTGCGGCTCCTCCGAAACAGATGAAACGAGAAGCTCCGGCATATTATAATCATCAATGATTTGCCGAACTTTATTCTGATAATGCACACATTTGTCATACAATACGGGGATAGCCGGCGTTCCTGTCATCAGCGAAAGAACACAACCGTGATATCTCATTGAAATATTAAAATCGTTCTCGGAAAAATATCCACAAATTCCTTCATAGCTATTTGTGAAATTCTTTATTTCAATGTCAAGAAAACTTCCGTATTTTTCCTTAATTTTTCCGTACTGTATTATATTGGAATTCATATAATCATACATCGGAATAAGCTTTATTTTCATGTGTTTTGGGGCTATCTCATCTTGAAAAGCGACACAGGCATCGAAAAGGTTCTTGGACGACTCTTCATCAACTACAACCACACCGACACTTATGCTGTCCGCACCGGACTGAAAATCCGTTTTCAACCTTGGAAGTGAATATACGATGTCCTCCATTAATTCCGCCTTGCCGGGAACAAGGGCATCTATCTGCACTTTACTATATTTATCGCGCAATAGAAATACATCCGAACGACTAACAACATCTGCCAGTTTCTCTATATAAACCATATCACTCATATTATAGGAAGTGCTGAGTCCAAGAAAAGCAGTTTTTTTACCACTCGCTTGAGCATATTCGCTGATTTTAATCAAAATAGTTGATATATCGTACTGATGAGCGTTATCAACCGAATAATTTGTGTCATCCAAAACAGCGCCGCCGCCAAAAATAAAGAAGTCAAACTTGTGAACAAGATTAGGAAAATCATACATATTTTTTTGTAGATGAACATAATGAATGTCCTTGTACGCCGGAGGCACATAACCGTCATTATCATAAAGCAAAACGGTAATGTCAAGGCTTTCAAACCGACTCAAGCGATTCAATACAGCCTTCAGCATAAATTCATCGCCCAAATTGTCAGCTCCATAAAAACCCGCAATCAACACTTTCAACATTCCGGATTTTCCGCATGCAGCCAATTCTACGCTTGTTTTAAGCTGAGAAACCGCCATCTCAGAGCTTGTTTTAAGCTGCGTTTCAAGAAAATCTATGCGCTCATTAAGCTGTCTGATTGTTAACGCGGCCTCATCGGCATTTTTTTGAATGGCTACAGCAACCGCATCCATCATTGTCCTTTCGCCACCACTCAATTCAGAGGGCAAAGCGGCTAATACATCCAATATATGCTGTTGTTGATTTCTGATTTCGACTATTTCATCCTTACTCAACAGTGAGCGGATTTTCTTCTTCAGACGCATATCATCCTCCTAATATGTTTATGCTGTTTTCTACGGATGACAAAAGTATATCATGTTTTCGCAAGCATTTCAACAAAATAATGTTTTAAAAAAGTCGGCGTCTGTCCAAAACACCGCAAAACCGCATATATCAAAGCATTTTCTGAGATGTTTTCTAAATTAATTGACTATAGAAGATATCCGAGCTTCAAAGGGACATTATATTTTTCAATATCTTCGTTTGAATTAGCGCAGGCATCAAACCCAATTAGTTTGAAGTTTTGCGAAACATAAAACTCTATTGCATGTTCGTTACAAGACCATGTGTCTAAATAAACAGCCCGTAAACCTTCCTCAATAGCTCTTGATTTTGCAATACTCACAAGCTCAGTGGCAATCCCTTTTCGGCGATATTTTTCATCAACCCACAACAGAGAGATATATAATCGAGGATTATTATCCCAACCTTCAATGCTTGTTTCCATACCTGCTATAAGTTGCCCATCATCAATAACACCAAACACTTTGACATCTTTTCCGGATGAATGAAATAGTGTTTGAGGATATTTTATTATTTTGCGTTTTTCAAGCGATTGCTTGGTTAATTTAACCGAAAACGCATTGTTTTCGGTTTTAATTTCAATGGCATAACAGCTATCCGCAAAATCGCTAAAAACAACTTCATGACCCTGCCATTTTTCTTTTTCAAGCAGCTCTACTTTATGAGTCACACTTATAACCTCCTACAAAATACAAACAAATCAAACTTTTTCATATAAACAAAATTCTCCGGCTATTACCGCAACAATGGCAGAAACAACCAAAGAATTATTGGTGACCCGTACAGGGAAGGCCTACCTTCACTGTTTTCGTTTGAAAAGTTAAAAACAAACAATATTCCAATATATTCAAGCTAACGATTATTAAGTTTCGCGCTAACTGAGTTGCATTCAAATATCACATACTTTTAGAGTTTTTTCTCTTTAAACAACTGAAGAAAACATATCTATTTTATACCAATTCACAACATCGCTTATTTTGGCTTTTTAACAAACCTTGCCCCATCCTTCATTTTCTCGTCCTCTTCTTTGTATCCATATATATCCACACGGATCACATCAATATCCCCATCGTTATCCGACCAAACATCTAATTTATATTCGTCTATATTAAACTCATTCAATGGTGTACCATCTTTTACAATATATAAATCCAGACTCCAAAGTTCCGGAAAAGCATTTTCCATTTCATCAACGAATTGCCAACGGTTTTCTTCATTATCATTGGATTGGGTAATATAAACTCTAAGCCAGTTGCTCGAACCAAGTCTGGTAGTGCTTATATATTCCGAAAACGTCGGAAGCACTTCACGTTCTTCATAATATTTTGTAAGTTTATAATCCACTTTATTATCTCCGAATATGCTATATGTTATTCTTGATATATAATGTTCCAATTCTTCTTTATAGTAAAAATCAATATAATTATCTTTAAATATCCAATTATCTGACGACGAATCCCAACTTGCAGCAACAAATATTTCAGCTTCTGTTTCGTTGTGCTTGAAAATCACCCACTGATCTTGGGGGGATCTCTTACTATACAACGCGCTAAACCTGCCGCCACCGTATATGTTCTCTTGACGACTGAAAACAAATGTCTCTTCATAATTTTCTTCCAAATATTTAATCGCAGCATCCTTCGCTTGAAATTCCTTTATACTAACTAAAATATCACATCCTGATAACAGCATTAATACAAGAAGTAAAAGTAACCCACCACATATTAATTTTTTACTCATTTATTAACACCATCTTTTACATATTATACAAAATTTTATTGTATTCCAAAATAGTAATAAAAGCATTTTTTATATTACAAACAAATTCTCCAGCCATCACCGCAACAACGACAGGTAATAACTAGAGAATTATTTGGTGACCCGTACAGGGAATAACTACCTCCCATGAAACCGCTTGAAAAATTAAACCTCAACAAATTTTACTATATAGGAAAATCAATAATTATCACCATTAGTGGACTGATGATTTACGAGGATTTTATGAATTATTCGAAAAATTATTTATAGCATATTTTTTTCAAAGTTAATAAAAAGTCTGCCTTTATAACGAGTTTTCATTTTTTTGAATTTTTCTTCGAGGTTATCTCTTTCTTTGTAAGTGAGTATCCCTTTATCGCCTTTCATTAAAGAATCATAAACTCTATTCTTTTTTAATTTTGAGGAAATAAGGTTTCCCGTATCAGCATCAGATACAGATTCATATCCCAGACTTCTGCCTACCGAAAATTCTTTTGTCAAACCGTCAGCGAATTTGAATGCAACAACAAAAGCATCAATGTGAGAATAGGTATGATGGCCATGACGACGAATTGTATAAACGAATTTTACTAATCTTTTTTCGATAACCTCCGCCTGCTCACGTTGTTCGGGTCTGTCCTTTAACAATGTATGAATATTCGTCTTATAGATTATGATAAACGGAACAGCATACAGAAGCAAAATAAAAACAAGAAATCCAAATAGTTCAACAGGTTTTATTTCCAAAAATATAAAACATAAAACAAGTACAAATATGCTTACAATTAATCCAATACTAAATATTGTTATTTCAAATGACTTTCCTTTCAACCGAAGCATCTCCTAAACAAATTCTCCAGCCACTACCGCAACAATGGCGGGTAATAGCCGGAGAATCGTGGTGACCCGTAGCGTTTAATACACAAATTTCTTTATCCCCTAAATTTTCTTCAATCTCCGATAAGAATATATCTGTGATTTCCACTTCATCTTCGCTCGTGTTAAAAGTATATATGATTTTATCATCATACAAATAAATCTTGGCTACAAGCAACCTTATCAACGCTCTGCGATATACTATATCGTTTAAATCGCCATTCGCTAACCTTGTCAAGTTTTTAATAACTTGTTCTTCTGTGATAGCATCACGTCTTGCTGTTTCAATTTCAAGCTGCTTTCCTAACTCCATTATGTTTTTGCCTATCACCCCTAAATCATCAATAATCATTCCCTTAACAAGTTCATCTTTACAAGTGCGAAGTGTAGACATCTGATTTTCTTGTGCTTCCTGTGCTTCTTTCAAAAGCCGTCTTAAACGCTTAATCTCTGTATTGTCATCAAAACTTTCTGCTACTTTTACAGCTTCTTTTGCTATCCTGCGAATGTTTTTAGGGTCGAGCTGTTCACGACATTTGTTAATCACTACATCTTCAATATAATTTTTGTCTGCCATTTTCTTTTTGCAAGATTTACCCTTGACATGATTTTTGCAATTATAGTAGCTATATTTTATAACACTATTTTTTGTGGTGCTGTGACCTATCATCATTTCTTTACAGTGTCCACAAAATAATTTGCCTGTAAGTAAATATTCAACTTTTGCCCTTGCTCGGGCAGGGAGTTTTTTATTTACCCCCATTTTATCTTGTACTTTTTTAAATAAAACTTCGTCTATAATCTGCGGCATACCACCGGGGATTTCTTTACCGTCATAAATATATATGCCTAAATACTTTCTGCTTTTTAATATCGAATGCAATGAGTTTTTATTAAAAGCAACACCTTTTGAACTTTTTAACTGTCTTTCATTTAGGCTGTCGCAAATTTCTTTTATACTCTTGCCGTCTGCGTACTTGGTAAAAATCTCTTTAACTATCGGTGCTGTTTCTTCATCAATAACATATTTCTTTTTGCTCTTTTCTGCTGTGGGGTCTATTTTTTCAAGTTTAAAACCCAACGGAACAGTGCCGCCATTCGATAGACACTTTTCGGCGTTCAAATCCATATTACGCTTAACTTTTTCGGCAAGCTCTACGCTATATGAAGCGTTACCGCCACTGATAATAGCTTCTACCATAATCCCCAAGGAATTGTCTGGTATATATTCAGTAGCCGATTCCAATTTTACATCATTTTTCAACAATGCTTTTTTATACTCGGCAAAATCATATATATCCCTGCTAAAACGGTCTAACCGATACACTATCACCTTTTCAAAATTTTTCTTTTTACTGTTTTTAATCATTATTTGAAATTGTGGGCGGTCATCTCTTCTGCCCGACAACGCTCTGTCAATATATTCATTACGCACCAAATATCCCTTTTGTTCAGCGTATGCGTGACATACTTTTAATTGAGCCTCAATAGATTCTTCTCTTTGCTTGTCCGAACTGTATCTCGCATAAATAACCGCTATTTTTTTCGACATAGTGTTATCACCCCCTGCAATGATGATATTATACTTTATTTTTATTAAAAATTCAATCGCCCGACCCATAAAGGTCAATCAATATTTGTACTCCCTCGTTAACTGCTGTTGCCGTATCGTTCATAAAATCCCTTGTGTACTATGCACTCATAAGCCAATTGCATTTTGCTCAAATCCTCTTTGGCTATCCCAAGCCTAAACCCTTTAACAATGTTTAATGCCTTTTTGTAATCTTCGTTTGCTACAAGCTGTCTGACTGTATCGCTTTTAGTAATCACACAAAACACCCTTTTTTTATATGTGTGATTATGATTTTCCTTGCTCATGCTCGTTTGCAAATTTATAAAACGTATTAGGTTTTAACCCTAATATTTGCATTGCCTTGGGACTGCATAAGTCTTTAAGTCTTGGAAGTTATCGCACCGCTTGGACATGGTTACAAAAACTTAGAAAAGTAATGATTACCGAGCAGGACAAATTACAAGGTACTGTTATAATTGATAATTTTTACATCAAGGTAAAAGATAGTGATGGTTACCTCGAAGAAAAGTATCCTATCTTGATTGCCGTTGAAATAAATGAAAAGAAAATCGGTAGAATCCGTATGAGCAATATTGAATGTGATGATTCTTATGCAGTCGCTGATTTTGTAAAAAGCAGTTTAGAACCATCAGACAACACTATATTGAGTGATGGAAGTATAGATTTGAGCCGACCGTCAAATACAAAAATATTAAGCAATAAAAAGATAGATTTCAGCAAAGTTCCTAAAACAAGCTATTCATTAAAAATATTTGAAAACCAAAAGGACAATTTTCAACCTATTCAACAAGTCGTTTCATATTTGGAAAATAAAAAACTGCTTAACTCTCTGTCATGTAAACGCTCCGATAAACATCTTGATAATTATTTGAATGAATGTTGTTTTAAGTTTAATAGGAAAGATACCAAAAAGAATTGGTTGTGAATTAACAGCCTTTTACAAAACGCTGTTAATTCACAACCAATTCAAAATTTCAACAAATAAAAAAAGACCAGTAAAGCCTTTGTTTTCGGCTCAACTGGTCTTTCTTTTATTAAATTATAAGTATTCCATCAATGCAAAACCCCCGAGAAAAAAGTATTCTCGAGGATTTTGTGTAATATTGCTATGGTGACCCGTACGAGATTCGAACTCGTGTTGCCGGCGTGAGAGGCCGGAGTCTTAGGCCACTTGACCAACGGGCCATTTATTTCTACCATGAGAACCTTGGCCTGAGCAAATGCATAACATGCAACTCATCAGCCATATTGGTACACCATCACGGACTCGAACCGTGGACACCCTGATTAAGAGTCAGGTGCTCTAACCAACTGAGCTAATGGTGCATATGCCATTTCACAACGGAAACAATAAACTAAAACAAAAAAGGACGAGGAGTACTTCCGCGCATACAACAAAAAAAGATACCCTAAGAACTGAACAAAGAGGGTGAAAGGAGGAGGTAAGTAAAGCGGTAAAGTGGTTTGCAGAGAAGCGAACCACACACAATATGGAGTATACA
>JGI994J12354_10002357_pt1 | contig 18563 bp, 12 predicted proteins | sample IntmicLarv3ML3BL_FD_12354 | JGI IMG/M metagenome (IMG submission 12354)
ACAGATGCGGCATGGGTCGAAACAAACGATAATATTGTATGGCTCAAGAATAATCGCTATTTTACTTGGGAAAGCGAGCGAAGCGGATGGAGGCATTTGTATCGTGTAAGCAGGGACGGAAAAGAAGTTATACCGATTACAAAAGGCGAATTTGATTTTATACAACAGGCAGGTATAGATATTGATAAAGGTATTGTATATTTTATTGCTTCACCGGATGACTTTACGCAACGGTTTTTGTACAGCGCCACTTTGTTTGGGAAAGGTGATGTGAAGCGCCTCAGTCCGGTAGGGCAGGAGGGGCAGCACCGTTATCAGATATCGCCGACCGGGAAATGGGCTGTTCATACGTTCAGCAATGCCGTTACTCCGCCGATTATCGATATGGTTTCTTTCCCTTTGCATAAGTCGGTACGGATGATTGAAAACAACGATAAAGCATGCGAACAGTACAGAGCGCTGGATTTATCGCCAAAGGAATTTCTGAAAGTGCGGTCAGGCGATTTAATGCTTGATGCATGGATGATCAAACCGAAAAACTTTGACGAGAAAAAGAAATATCCCGTTATTATAGAAGTTTACGGTGAGCCTGCTTCGGCAACAGTACAGGATGTATGGAGCGGAAGCTTGTGGAATCATTATATGGCAAACCTCGGATACATAGTTGTAAGTATCGAAAACAGAGGCGCTAATGCTCCTCGTGGGCGCGAGTGGCGAAAATGTATTTACGGTGAAGTAGGCACGTTTGCATCGGAAGATCAGGCAAGGGGAATACAGGATTTGGCTCGCCAATACTCTTTTATTGACGCCTCGCGTATAGGGATCACGGGATGGAGCGGAGGAGGAAGTCAGACGCTTAACTGTATGTTTCGCTATCCCTCGGTATTCCATACAGGCATTGCAGTCGCATTTGTGTCCGATCAGCGACTATATGATACGATATATCAGGAACGATATATGAATACTCCGCAGAATAACCCTGACGGATATCGTAAAGGATCGCCGATAACTTATGCCGAAGGACTGAAGGGTAACTTACTCCTTATGCACGGAACAGGTGATGACAATGTACATTATCAGAATTGCGAAATGCTTGTAAACGAATTAGTCCGGCACGGAAAGATATTCAGCATGCTTGCATATCCGATGCGTACGCACGGCATCAGTGAAAGGGAAGGCACAAGCTTCCATGTGCGCAAAAGCATGGCCGACTACTGGCTGAAAAACCTGCAAGCCGGTGGAATTTAACTTACTGTAAGAAAAAAATAATTATTTATATCCCAAATTTCTGTTTGCGACTTTTTCTATTTTACCTTCTTTGTGAATGATTTTTCCATCGGATGTCACTCCCTCGATAATCACCGAGTAGCTTGTTTCGGAATCGGACGTGTAAAAATTGAATGAAGCTATTCCGTCACTGTCTGTCAGTACATTAGGTTGCCAGTGAATAGTTGTGCGAAGGTCAGGTGTCAGATTTCTTATAGTTTCGGGAGTATCGTAGCGAGGAGAATAAAATTCCACTCGTTTCTGATATCCTAAAGGTTCAGTTTTCTTTATATATGTTGAATTTGTATCGTATGGTTTTGCTCCTCTTCTCAAGTAAATAGCAATAACACCTCCTTCGGGTTTATTAGTGAAAAGCATTGTTTTAAATTGACTTTTCAGTATATCTATTTGTTCTACATCATGAAGATTGATTGATCTGAGTAAGTTTGCTGGTACTGGCATATCATCAATTAGTACTGTAACCTCTTTCTTAAATCTTTGGAATTTTATAGTTTCCACCCCTATTGTATCTCTTATAGCATGCAGGCCATACGATGTTAAATAGTCATATACTTTCCTGTTTACTGATTTGTTGATATGTTCTTCAGTGACCATTTGATCAGGGGTGGAGTAGTATGGAGATTTGCGCCTGTTAATGCGACTTGCAGTAACGGTCACTTCATCCAGATAAATATTCCTCATGCCATTTTCATAGCTGTATCGTTGTTCCGACTTTTCAACATAAGTTGTCATAAGGTCATTGCCAATAACTTCTTTTTCGACAGGCGGCAGAGTAGTGCGGGAAGGAAATGACTCGGGAGGGTCGAGAAATAGTTCGGACAGATTTGTCGCTTTCTTTGAGGTAATACCGACGACTATAGTGCTGCTGTCGGGCAGTTCGCATTGTTCAAAATAAAACCGACCGTTATCATCTGTAATCGCCACCTCAAAATAATCATCTGTCGCTGATAAGGCTAACATTTCAACACCGCTGTCAGGTTTACCGCTTAACGCCCTCTTAACGGTTCCGCTAATCACACTTCCTGCTTCAAGATACGATGACGATTGTGTAACCTCCCCTTGTAGCAGGGTCGATACATTATATCTACGCCACCCTTGAGTAATCATCAACAGATCTAAGGAGTTTTCATTTGCATTGCCCGGTTGAAAATAATATGACGGGTTTTCAATTCTCCCTCGCAAGTCGGATGTAAGAAGCAGGTTCGTAAGTATTGATGCCGAATCGGGACGGACATCATTGTCATCGGTAACGGATACGGAAAAACTGCCATCCAAAGGCTCTCCGTCGCTATCTGTCAGACGAACAGTATTTTCCACTAAACTGCGTGTGCTGTATATTTTTTTGTCAGGGCTGAAATCAACTTGTGCCTGGTCATCATTATTTACAAAAACCAGACGTTCACTCACGGGATTCATATCGGAATCAATGAGTATGAGATGAAGCGTTCCTGATGGAAACTCGTCTTTATCCAATAATATATAATCACGGTCATTGTTCCATATATCGCCGTAATGTACTACTCCGCGTGTATGTGCTAACAGGTACAGTTCATCTTCAATAGAATAGCCGTTAACATTAAGTACCGAAACATACAATTTATCATTTAGCCATTTGGCGGATAATCCGTATCCCGACTCTAATACTCCGGGTAGTTCAAAACGTTCAGGTTCTCCTTCATTAAAACTTGCCAAAACATGATATGATCTACCCGCCTCGCCTGTTAACATGAAACGTCCCATTCCGTTATGTTGAGTATTGAATGTTGTTTTTTCATTCCACAGGTCATCATATACTTTACCTGTAACCATTATCGAATTGCCATTAGACTTCATTGCTTTAAAAGAGACCTGTACCGGTACGCCGACAAGCAGATTGCCTCCTTCCGGATAGAAGCTTATATCAAACCGTTCATTACCATCAGGGACATAAACATACTTACTATATTTTAATTTATTAAGTTCTGATTCCACAAGTATAAAACGGTTTCGTTCATCCGGAGTGCAAGTAACAGTGATACCCGACGATCCGTCATCTTTAGGACGAAGATTGAATTTTTTACCTTTAAATGTAACACTTACGTTTTCAGGCTTTATCGCTTCGTCGCTATTTGTTTGTTTAAAGTTAAAAACCGAGGATACTTTATCACTTGCGTCATGCTCAAACTCATTATTTAGTGTGAAATTACGGGATTGAGGATGGTAAATTGTCACCGTTTTGCCAAAAAAATATTCTTCACCAAAACCTTCCATATAGCGCGTATAGGCGCGTAGCTCGTAAATGCCTTCGGGAACATTTTCAGGTATTTGTAAATGACCGGAATAAGATATACTGTCATGACGAATTTTTTGACGGACCAAAACCGTGTTAAGCGGATCGATCAATTCAACATAAACGTAGCGACTGACAGTAATAGGGATGTGTTCGGCAGCGTCGACCACATGTGCGCAAAACCATATTTTTTCGCCCGATACATAGTACGGCTTATCCGTCTGAACATATATTTTCTCCTGAGGATAGAGCTGTATCTGCCTTGCAAAAAACTCGGATGCAATAAGAGGTATGTCATTCTGTGCGAATGCAGTGAGTCCTATTATTGAAAATAAGAAGCAAATAAAGTTTTTCATGACGTCATTAATTTTTACCTTTAAATGCCGAAATATACTAAAAAAAATCTAAAAACCAAATATTTAGTCTGTTTTTTTTGCCGTGTAAAGTGACTATGAAAAAAAAAGCTTGTAAAGTAAAACTTTACAAGCTTTTATATTGAAGGGGTGAATGATGGGATTCGAACCCACGACCCTCAGAACCACAATCTGATGCTCTAACCGGCTGAGCTACAATCACCATGTAATAAGGGCTTTTAATCAATACCTGTTTTGGAAAAGTTTGTGCCCTTTTGCGAAAATGCGGTGCAAAGATACTGTTTTTTTTTATAACACAAATATGTAGTGCGAAAATTATTTATAAATTTCTTTTTTTGCCGCTAAAAGTGTGTTGCGCATCAATGAGATTATTGTCATTGGGCCGACACCTCCCGGCACAGGTGTTATATAACTGCATTTTGGCGCTACCTCGTTGAAGGCTACGTCACCGGTTAGCTTGTAGCCGCTTTTCGTGACGCTGCTCGGCAGGCGTGTCGTGCCTACGTCTATTACGACGGCTCCTTCTTTTACCATGTCGGCTTTCAGGAACTCGGGTACTCCAAGTGCTGCGATGATAATATCCGCACCATAACACATCTCTTGCAGGTTTGACGAACGGCTGTGGCATACGGTCACAGTACAGTCGCCGGGATACGTTTTTTGCATCATCAGCATGGATACCGGCTTACCTACAATATTACTTCGTCCGAGAATGACGCAGTGTTTGCCTTTTGTTTCAATTTCGTAACGTTTGAGTAATTCGATAATACCTGCGGGAGTGGCTGATTGGAAGCACGGCAGACCTAATGACAATCGTCCTACGTTAATAGGGTGGAAGCCGTCGACATCTTTGCGGTAGTCTATCGCCTCGATTATTTTCTGCGAAGCTATATGTTCAGGCAACGGTAGTTGTACGATAAATCCGTCAATATCTTCGTCGTTATTAAGCTCTTCAACTTTGTGGAGTAATTCTTCTTCCGTCACGTCGTCTTCGTATCGAATAAGGCTCGACTTGAATCCGACTTCTTCGCACGTGCGCACTTTGTTTGCCACATACGTCTCACTGCCTCCGTCATGTCCTACAAGTATTGCTGCAAGGTGGGGCGTTTTGCCTTTATTCTTTTTTATTTGCGCTACTTCGTCGGCTATCTCCTTTTTCATTTGTGCTGCGACGGCTTTTCCGTCAATCAATTTGTAAGTCTGATCATCCATAACGTTTGCTGTTTGAGGTTAATATTTTCCTGTTGAGATGCTGTTTTATCTTCTTGGCATCGGCATTTTTTTATTTCCTTTCGAGGTTGTTATCATACGCATCATCTTACGCGTGTCTTCGAATTGTTTGATAAGCTTGTTTACTTCCTGTACCGTCGTTCCGCTGCCTTTTGCTAAGCGCAGGCGGCGCGAACCGTTCAGTATGGCGGGGTTTGAGCGTTCTGTCGGCGTCATGGAGTGGATTATGGCCTCAATACCTTTGAACGCGTTGTCGTCAATGTCAATGTCTTTCATCATTTTGCCGACACCTGGAATCATAGATGCAAGGTCTTTGAGGTTACCCATCTTCTTGATTTGCTGTATCTGGCTAATGAAATCGTTGAAGTCAAACTGGTTTTTGGCAAGCCTTTTTTGTATGCGGCGTGCTTCTTCTTCGTCGTACTGTTCCTGTGCTCGTTCAACCAACGATACGATATCACCCATTCCGAGTATGCGGTCGGCCATGCGTTCGGGATGGAACACGTCGATTGCATCCATCTTCTCGCCCGTTCCGACGAACTTGATCGGTTTATCGACAACAGTGCGGATAGACAGAGCTGCTCCGCCTCGTGTATCACCGTCGAGTTTGGTCAGTACGACGCCGTTGAAGTCGAGGCGGTCGTTAAATTCTTTGGCTGTATTTACAGCATCTTGTCCGGTCATAGAGTCTACAACGAAAAGAATCTCGTCGGGGTTGATTGCGTCTTTGATGGCTTTTATCTCGCGCATCATCTGTTCGTCTACTGCCAGTCGTCCGGCAGTATCCACTATAACGAGGTCTTTGCCCGTCTTTTTTGCTTCCGCGATAGCATGTTTGGCTATCTCTACGGGGTTGTTGTTGCCCGGTTCGGAGTAAACAGGTATATTGATTTGTTCGCCTAAGATGCGTAACTGTTCGATAGCCGCAGGGCGATAAACGTCGCACGCCGCGAGCATGGGGTTTTTGCCTTTTTTGCTTTTGAGCATGTTGGCAAGCTTTCCAGAGAAAGTTGTCTTGCCCGACCCTTGAAGCCCCGACATAAGTATTACCGCAGGTGATCCTTTAAGGTTGATATCCGTAGTTGTTCCTCCCATGAGGGCTGCCAACTCGTCGTGTACGATCTTAACCATCAACTGACTTGGTTTAACGGCAGTGAGGACATTTTGTCCCATTGCTTTTTCCTTGACCGTATCAGTAAATTTTTTTGCTACTTTATAGTTTACGTCGGCATCCAACAATGCGCGGCGTACGTCTTTCAGCGTTTCGGCGACGTTTATTTCGGTTATTTTTCCTTCACCTTTCAATAACTTGAACGACCGTTCAAGTTTTTCACTTAGATTCTCAAACATAATTTATTTGCTGTATTTTGGGATTGCAAAGGTAGTGCAAGTTGAGCGAAGAACAAAATATGCAGGCATATTTTTACTCTATATTCGCAAATTCATAATATGATATTGGTGAAAAAAACGTAATTTATTGTTTAATATTATCCATGTATATGGCTTTTTTTGTAAAAAATTATACCTTTGCAGTCATTTTGGTGAAAAATTTAGTAATCGTGAAGAAGGGAAAAAGCAGACAAGGCATCATTTATCGTGTTTTTCGCGCTTATTTGCGTTTTGTACACGATAAGCTTTTTTACAGAAAGAGCTATCGCCTGAATACCTGCAATATACCTAAGGATGGTACTCCTGTGTTGATTGCTTCCAATCATCAGAATTGTTTGTGTGACCCGGTTGGTGTTATTGTATCTTTTAAAGACAGAAAGCCGAGTGCTCTCGCTCGTGCAGACGTTTTTTCGGTACATCCGCTGATAGGCGGTATTTTGCGTAAGATGGGCTTGTTGCCTGCTTATCGCCTTACATTCGACGGCGAAGAGTCGCTGGGGAAGAATAAAGAAGTATTTAATGTATCAGGTAATGAGCTTGTTGGCGGACGTTCGATATTGATATATCCCGAAGGGGCGCATCAGGATAAGCACTGGCTCGGTGACTTTTCTTTCGGATATACAAAGATGGCTTTTGAAGCGGCGGAACTTGATGATTTCCGTACGGAGATATTTATTCTCCCGTGTTGTAATCATTATTCCGATTATTATGGTCTGCAGAAAGACGTACTTTTGTGTTACGGCACTCCCGTTTCGTTGATGCCGTTTTACGAGTTGTACAAGACGAAGCCGCGAACGGCTCAACGACAGGTTAATACGCTTGTCAGAGAGCAGATGAACGGTATGATGCTTAATATCACCGACCTTGATAATTACGGGGCGGTTGATTTTCTGCGTAATACGTACGGACTCGGATATGCGGCCAAAAACGGTTTTCGAGCAGACTGTCTGCCTGAAAAATTAGAGTCGGACCGCTTGTTTTTCGAATCGCTCGAAAAGGCAAAAGCCGCGGATAGTGTGTCGGTGCAGCAGGTTTATGATGATACGTTGAAGTATGAAGAAGGAATAAGGACGTTGAGGATAAGCGACAGCAACTTTGACCATACACCCTCATGGGGTGCGATTTTCGCTTCGATAGTTGCAATAGTTGCTTTATTTCCCGTGTGGTTGTTTTCTTTATGGCCAAACATAATTATTTACAAAGTGCCGGAGTTAGTTCTGCACCGCGTCAAGGATAAGATGTTCTACAACTCTTTCCTTTACGGAATAAGTGTTCTGGTGACTATGCCTCTGCTGTATACTCTTACATTTGTTGTTGTAGGGGTATATGTAAATGTTTGGGTCGCATTGGTTTATGCATTGGCATTGCCTTGGTTAGGTCTTTTTGCCTGGCATTACAGCCGGTATGTTGCCAAGACTGTTAGACACATACGTTTTCGTCGTCTTGCAAGAACGGATAAGTTGGAGGCATTGAGGCATTTACGCACGATGATTTATGAAAAATTGAACAATATATTAGAATAAGAATGAATAAAAGAGTTGTTATTACGGGAATGGGAATATATTCCTGTCTTGGAAAAAACTTGGACGAGGTGCGAGACTCGTTATTCACAGGTAAGTCGGGAATTATTTTTGACCCTGTGCGCAAAGAAATGGGTTTTCGTTCTGCCCTGACCGCTTTTATTGAAATACCTGAATTGAAGAAAGAATTAAGCCGCAATCAGCGTGTTTTCATGCCCGAACAGGCTAAATATGCTTATGTTGCAACTGCCGAAGCGCTGGCCAACGCCAAGATCGATCAGGGTTATCTCGATTCGCATGAAGTAGGGCTTTTCTACGGTAACGACAGCAGTGCTGACGCAGTTGTGAAAAGTGTTGATACTATGCGTGAAAAGAAGGATACTACACTTATCGGTTCGGGAGGTATATTTCAGTCGATGAATTCGACAGTGACGATGAACTTATCATGCCTCTTCAAACTGAAAGGAATGAACATGACCGTCTCTGCCGCCTGTGCGAGTGGTTCGCATGCCATAGGCTTGGGGGCTTTGCTTATTCGTAACGGCTTACAGGATATGGTTATATGCGGTGGTGCACAGGAGGTTAACCCGTTTTCGATCGGCAGTTTCGACGGTATCAGCGCGTTTTCCGTTCGTGAGAACGAACCGACGAAAGCTTCTCGCCCATTTGACCGCGACCGTGACGGGCTTGTTCCCGGTGGCGGCGCAGCAACAGTCATTATCGAAGATTATGAGTCTGCCGTAAAACGAGGAGCACCGATTATTGCAGAAGTATTGGGATATGGATTCTCCTCTAACGGTGATCATATATCTGTTCCTAATGTTGACGGGCCGAGCCGTTCACTTTGTATGGCTATACGCGAATCGGGTGTCGATATTCGTCAAATAGGATATATCAATGCTCATGCTACATCTACACCTGTCGGCGATCAAAATGAAGCGCGCGCGATAGACTCCGTTTTCGGTGACTATAAACCAGAAGTTACTTCCACAAAATCACAGACAGGTCACGAAATGTGGATGGCGGGAGCAAGTGAGGTTGTTTATTCCATGTTGATGATGAAGAACAACTTTATAGCGGCAAACCTGAACTTCGAAAACCCTGACGAAGCCTCAGCTGCATTGAACATACCTGCGAAAAGAATTGAGAAACATTTTGATATGTTTTTATCAAATTCATTCGGTTTCGGAGGTACAAACTCAACACTGATAATAAAGGACTTGTGATGGTTGATTAAAAATTAAAAATTTAAGATTTTATTGTCAATTATCAAAAAATAAGAATATATTAATAGATAAATAATTATAAATAACTAATCGATGGAAAAGCAGGAATTAATTGCGAAAATTAACGAAGTATTAGCAGATGAATTTGAAGTGGAAGTGAGTGAGATTACTCCTGAAGCTAATATTAAAAAAACATTACAGCTTGACAGCCTTAGCCTTGTTGATATGGTAGCGTTGATAGAAGAGACTTTCGGCGTTAGTATTAAAGGCGCGGAGGTAGCAAGTATCCAGACTTTTGGTGCGCTGTACGATTTCGTTCACGAAAGGATGTAAGAGGCGTTTAACTGTTCAGTCGTTGAACTGTTGAACTGTTTAATCGTTGAATTGTTGAATTGTTGAATCGTTTAATCGTTTAACTGTTCAATTGTAGGCGTTAAAATTGGGAATCAAATGAGCGAGATAAAGGGAGAAGGGATAAAAGAACTTATTCCGCAACGTCATCCTATAATGATGGTCGATACGTTTTACGGGGCGACTGATACGGAGGCGGATACGGGACTGACCGTTGCAGATGATAATTTGTTCTGCAGCGATGGTTTTTTTATGGAGCCCGGGCTTGTTGAACATATCGCACAGTCGGCTTCTGCTTTTGCGGGTTATAAGGCAAAAGTCAAAAATGAACCGACGCCGATAGGATATATTGGAGAAGTGAAGAAGTTTCGTATTAACTTCCTGCCGCGAACGGGAGATATGTTGCATACTCATATCCGTATCATGTCCGAAGTACTCGGAGTATCGCTTCTTAACGCAGAAACGATGGTTGGAGAAGAAATTGCCGCCCAATGTCAGATGAAAATTTTTATCAAGCCTGATTAAAATACTAATTCCGTATATAGTGTTCTTTTGGCCGAATAAAATGGTGATGACAGAAAAATAGATATTCGATAAGATGAAACAAACTGAAATATCCACGGAAACGGATGCAGGTATGCAGACTTTGTCCGATACGATACGAATAAGAGTTCCGTTCTTTGACGTAGACTCCATTCAGATGGTGTGGCACGGGAATTTTGTGAAGTATCTTGAGGAGGGTCGCGAGTCATTCGGTTTTAAGTTCGGACTTGAATATATGCATATATATAATAGCGGGTATGTTGCCCCTATTGCCGATATGCATCTTGAATATAAGAATACTGCGGGAATAGGAGATACGCTTATTGTTGAAACGATATATAAACCTTGCCGTGGGGCTAAGTTGATGTTTGATTATGTAGTGAAGCGTGAGAGCGACGGTGAACTTATACTTAAAGCTTCGACAGTACAATTGTTCGTTTCACGCAATGGCGTTTTTGAGGTTTCAACGCCTGAGTTTTATGCCGAATGGAAAAAAAAGTGGAGCCTATGATGATTCTGAACAATGATTATTTCAAAATAGACGGTTGTACGAAAGACGGTGACGATACATTGTTTGATGTTACGTTGTTGCCCGAATACTGTGCTTATGAAGGACATTTTCCGGGAAACCCTGTTTCACCGGGTGTCTGTAACATACAGATGATAAAGGAATGTGCAGAGCAATTGGCCGGGAAACGTTTTTTTCTCGGTTATATCTCCCGATGCAAATTGTCTGCCGTAATAACGCCGCAAACCACTCCACATCTATGTGTGCGAATGTCGCTTACAGAAAAGGATGGTTTGTATGAAATCAAAGCTGTAGTCAGCAACGCTGATACTACATACATAGAATTTAAGGGCGAACTTACTCCTGTGGCATGACCGAACTTTTTATCAAAATATATCAGTTTTTCAGCAAGCATAAGATACTCCTTTACTTGCTGGCTATTTTGTCTTTTTCACTGTCGGCTTACTATGGCTCAAAACTTGCGTACGAAGAAGATATTTCCAAACTGCTGCCTTCTACCGATAATACAAAGGCTGAAGGTCTTGTATTCTCCGAACTGAAAGTCAAAGATAAGATATTTGTACAGATACTTTCGCGTAGCGGGGATACCGATATGGACGTTTTGCTGGAGGCAAGCAGTATGTTTGTCGATTCGCTAATGTCGTACGACGCAGAAGACGGCGATGTGGGTGATATAATGTATAAGATTGATGACGATATCAAGCAGGGACTTTTGGCTTATGCATTAGATAATGTGCCGATATTGCTCGACCCTGCTCTTTACGGTGATATTGAAACATTGATAAGCAAAGAGCGGATACATGCTCAGATGGAGACTAACCTTGAAAAGGTATCTTCGCCCGAAGGAGCAATATTTTACCGTATAATGCGGTACGACCCGATAAACTTCAGGTCGATATTAATGTCAGGCATGGGTTCTCAAGATGAGGGCAACGATTCACAAGGCGGTGATTTTAATATGGCTCAGATGCTGGGCGGAAACTTTACGCTTTACGGAAATCATCTGTTTACAGCCGATACTACCGTTGCACTCGTTTTTATCTCCCCCAATTTTATATCATTTGATTCTAAAGCCGGTACAAGGCTTGTAAATAAAATAGAGCGTTCGATAAAAGACCTTGAAGCGGCACATCCCGACCTTGAGGTGCTTTTTCACGGTCCTCCCGTGCAGAGCGTGTTCAACTCCCGACAGATAAAGCAGGATTTAACAATGACGATGGGATTATCGTTAGTCTTTGTTTGCTTCCTTATAATGATATGTTTCCGTAACAAATCGACGCTGCCGATGTTGTTGTTGCCTATTGTTTACGGAGCATTTTTTGCCTTTATGTGCATGTTTCTGTTACAGGGCATGATGTCGCTGATGGCTCTCGGTATCGGTGTAATTGTGCTTGGGGTAGCTTTAAGTTACTGCCTTCATGTAATAACTCATTTTAAATATCTCACTGACCCTGTTCGTGTGCTTTACGATCAGGCAAGGCCGGTAGTGTTCGGTTGCCTCACTTCTATTGGCGCTTTTATGGGGCTTATGTTCACTCAGTCCGCACTGCTACGCGACTTCGGATTGTTTGCTTCGTTTGCAATGGTAGGCACTACTATCGCTGCATTGCTGTTCCTCCCACATTCATTTCCGTTTGTTCGCAACCGTCGTCTTGAGAAAGCATTTAATTTACTTGAAAAGATTAACTCATTTCCCCTCGATCGTCAGTATTGGCTTCTCGGACTGATTGTTATTGTCTTTGTAGTGAGTCTGTTCAGTTCGACTGGTGTTAAGTTTGATACAAATCTGAAGAACATTGGATATTTTGAACCGGATGTAACACGTTCGATGGAACTTTATGCCGAAAAGACTTCTCGCGGCCTTTCGACAAGTTTTTACGCTGCGACCTCCGAAAATCTTGACGGTGCCTTAATTTGTAATACAACAGTCGGTCGTATATGCGACTCTCTTTTAGCCGCAGGAAAAATATCAAACTACACAAAATCATCGACAATACTTTTACCCGAAGCGGAACAGAAGAAACGTATTGCCGCATGGAAGAATTTCTGGAACGATGAGCGGGTAACCGAACTTAAACAAAACGTTATCAAAGCAGGTGAAGCGAACAAGTTCAGACCTGCGATGTTCGACCCGTTTTTTGAACTTATAACGAAAGATTACGAGCCTTCGTCTATATATGATGCATCCGTCCTGCCCGAAGGGCTTATGGCTAATATGATTGAAAACTCGCAAGGGATGTTTCTCGTCTATACTGCTGTTCAGCTTGAGGCCGGCAATGTCAAAGAAGTGAATGATATACTTGCCGCGCAGCGTGATGTGATTGTCGCAGACCCGTTCTATTACACAACAAATATGGTCGAGTTGATGCATGAAGATTTTAATACCATACTTGGAATCTCATCACTTTTTGTGCTGATAGCATTAATAATATCTTTGAGGAGCCTTGTCTTGGCTCTTATCGCTTTCCTTCCGATGGGCATGAGTTGGTATATCGTTCTCGGAGTAATGTCGATGCTCGGTTTGCAGTTCAACCTTATAAATATAGTGATATCTTCGTTTATCTTCGGTATTGGCGTCGATTACAGCATCTTCGTCATGGAAGGTCTTATCTCCGATATCAAAAACTATGACCCCAAGCTATTGATGTATCACAAAACAGCGATATTCTTGTCTGCCGTGGTATTGATAATAAGCATCTGTTCGCTTATGTTTGCCAAGCATCCCGCACTTGCCTCAATAGGAGTTGTCACACTTATAGGTATGACTTCTACTATCCTTATATCATACTCTTTACAACCATTCCTTTACAGACTGCTTATGAAGACGAGATATAAGAATGTACTAAAAAAGAGATTTAATTCAAATGGGAAAAACCAATTGAAAATGAAAAGCGAAAAATGAAAAGTGAAAAATGAACACTCTTCACTTATTTAATAGAATATGAAATATGATGTTGTAATTGTTGGGAGCGGATTGGGTGGTTTGCAGTGCGGATACATCTTGTCGAAGCATGGACTAAATGTATGTGTACTTGAGAAAGGTTCTCAGACGGGTGGGTGTATGCAGACTTTTCACCGCGGAAAGCATACCTTTGATACCGGTTTTCATTATGTCGGAGGGCTTGATGAAGGGCAACCTTTGCGCCAACTTTTCAACTATTTCGGATTGATGGATTTGCCGTGGCATCGTATGGATGAAGCCGGCTTTGACGAAGTTGTGATTGGCGGTAAATCGTATATGTTTGCCAACGGATATGAACGTTTTGTTGAAACGTTGTCGGAGCAATTTCCTCACCAACACGAGAATCTGAAAAAATACACAAGCTTTTTGGGCGACGTATCCAATAATATTTTCGGCAGTTTTGAGAAAAAAGGCAGTATAGATATGTACGGCGGCTCTCTATTTGCGAAGTCTGCCTACGAATATCTCACATCAACAATCGACGATCCTTTGCTGCGAAATGTACTGTCGGGAACGTCCATGAAAATGGAACTTAACCCGCATACCCTGCCGTTATATATTTTCGCTCAGATAAACGGTTCGTTTATTCAAAGTGCATGGCGTATACGCGGCGGCGGCTCAATGATAACCAATTCGCTGATAAAAAGTATTGAAGACGGCGGCGGAACAGTCAGGACAAAAGCTGAAGTGACGCGTCTTGTCGAAGAGGATGGAAAGATTGTTGCTGCAGAGGTAGGCGAGGAGCGTATCGAAGCCGATTATTTCATTGCAAACGCACATCCCGCAGTAGCACTCTCCCTGATAACAGAGAGTAAGCTTATCAAGAATATATACCGCAGGCGTATAAACGGTCTGGCAAACACATTCGGCTTTTTCACGGCTAATATAGCATTGAAAAAGGATGTCGTTCCATACCTGAATCGTAATATCTACATATCAAGAACCGGTGATTTCTGGCAGTATGATGATTATAAGCCGGAGAGTGTAAATGCGAGCGTACTTGCTTCGTTCAAGGTTCCCGAAGACGGCTCCCGCTATGCAAATAGTATAGACGTTCTTACACCAATGTATCACAATGAAGTTGAACAATGGGAAGGTACTGTAATAGGTCGTCGCGGCAGCGACTATTTATCATTTAAAGAGAACAAAACGAAAGAGTGTCTGAGTATCGTCAATGAGCATATACCCGGTCAGAAAAAACTCATCCCGGAAGATGCGATTGAAAATATATACACCAGCACTTCACTGTCGTATCGCGACTATACAGGAACGCCTTACGGTTCGGCATACGGGATACGCAAAAATTACGAGCAACTGATTACAACTCTGATGTCGCCGCGTACCCCCGAACCTAATCTCTTTCTGACCGGACAAAATCTCAACTTGCACGGTGTCCTCGGCGTCACAATGACCTCGTTTCTTACATGTGCAGAGATAATCGGAATGGATGCCGCCGTCGAGGGCTTGTTCTAATAAGAAGGAACTTACATAAATATCATTTGTGTAAGTTTTTAAATCATTTTTTAATACTTCAATTAACCAATATCCGATATATTTGCGTCTGATTTTTTTATAGAGTACAATATGGTACTTCTTTGTAGCCTTAGTGTTAATAAATAAATTATATACTTATGAAAACATACCTGTCAGCTTTTTTCAGTTTTTTATTTGTGTTTTTTGCATTTAGTCAAAACCCGGAATTGTGTAAGATTGAAAATCTTCGATGCGACCATATCCCTGCACCTGTAGGGATAGATAACCCTAAACCGAGATTGTCGTGGATGATGAACGACTCGCGCAACGGTGCGCATCAGGAAGCGTACCGCCTTGTCGTTGGAACGGATTCCTTGGAGGTGCTTAACGGAAAAGGCAGCATTTGGGATTCCGGGAAGAAACAGTCTGATGCAATTATGGTTACCTATGGAGGACAGGAACTGAAACCTTTCACCCGCTACTTCTGGAAAGTTGAAGCATGGGGTAAGGATAATGCTCTGGCCTCGTCGCCTGTAAGCTCGTTTGAGACAGGTATGATGAGTCAAAATAACTGGCAGGGTGCGTGGATCTCCGACAGGAATGATGTGGATTTAAAACCCGCGCCATATTTTCGCAAAGTATTCAATGCTTCAAAATCAATAAAGTCGGCGCGTGCATATATAGCTGTTGCAGGATTGTATGAACTTTATATAAACGGTGAAAAAATAGGCGATCATCGTCTCGATCCTATGTACACCCGCTTTGATCGCAGGACAATGTATGTTGCGTATGACGTCACCGGACAGTTAAAAAGAGACGATAATGCTATTGGTGTTTTGCTCGGAAACGGATGGTATAACCATCAGTCAATAGGCGTGTGGAATTTTCATAATGCACCGTGGCGTAATCGTCCGGCATTTTGCCTTGATCTCCGGGTTGTGTACGATGACGGCAGTGTCGAAACTATCGGTACCGGACTCGACTGGAAAACATCGTCAGGCCCGGTTGTTTTTAATAGTATATATACAGCTGAACATTATGACGCCCGCCTCGAACAGGAGGGGTGGAATAAACCGTCGTTCGACGACTCCAAATGGAGGCGCGTTACTCTGCGGGCTGCTCCGTCGGGAAATATTGTATCGCAGCAATTACGGCCCATACGCAATGTGGAAACGATTCCTGCAAAATCGGTTAAAAAATTGGATGATTCCACTTATCAGTATGATTTCGCTCGTAATATGTCAGGCGTAACGAAGATAAAAGTGTCGGGTGAGGAAGGTACAGTTATTAAAATCAAGCATGGCGAACGCCTGTATACCGGTGCCGGTAACTCAGACCAAAAAGACCGTAAAGGTGAGGGATATATCGATATGTCGAATATTGACGTTTATTACCGTGGCGACAAAGAAGCCGATCCATTCCAGACCGATGTGCTGATACTTAACGGAAAAGAATGTGAATTCATGGCAAAATTCAATTATAAAGGATTCAGGTATGTAGAGGTCACGAGCAGTAAGCCGATCGAACTTGACATAAACAGTCTTACAGCCTATTTTATGCATAGCGATGTACCTCCTGTTGGTGAACTTAAAACATCCAATCCGCTTATTGACAGGCTGTGGTGGGCAACAAACAATGCATATCTGTCAAACCTGATGGGGATTCCGACCGATTGTCCACAACGCGAGAAAAACGGCTGGACGGGAGACGGACATTTTGCCATAGAAACCGCGCTTTATAATTTCGACGCCATAACGGTATATGAAAAATGGCTTGCCGACCACCGCGACGAACAGCAGCCCAACGGTGTACTGCCCGATATCATCCCAACGGGAGGATGGGGCTACGGCACTGAAAACGGTCTCGACTGGACAAGCACAATAGCGATTATCCCGTGGGAGGTTTATATGTTCTATGGTGACAGTAAGCTGCTCTACGATTGTTATGAAAACATCAAAAAATATGTCAACTATGTTGACCGCATCAGTCCCAATCATCTGACAACGTGGGGACGCGGTGACTGGGTGCCCGTGAAAACGCGTTCGAACAAAGAATTGACTTCCTCGGTCTATTTCTATGTCGACGCAAGGATACTTGCGAATGCCGCGAAATTATTCGGTCGTCAGGACGATTATGTACACTACTCCGCTCTTGCCGAAAAAATTAAAAACGCAATTAACGGCAAATTTCTTAATAGTGCGACAGGCATTTACTCCAACGGAAGCCAGACAGAGCTGAGTGTGCCTTTGCAATGGGGTGTTGTGCCCGACGATATGAAGCAGAAAGTGGCGGATAATCTGGCGAAAAAAGTAGCGGATGCAGGATTTCACTTAGATGTGGGAGTACTTGGTGCGAAAGCGTTGCTCAACGCACTAACTAAGAACGGACATGCCGAAACGGCATACAAAGTAGCTGTACAAGACAAATACCCATCATGGGGATGGTGGATCGTAAACGGCGCCACAACATTGCTCGAAAATTGGGACTTGGATGCCAAACGCGATATCTCCGATAATCACATGATGTTCGGTGAGATAGGGGGCTGGTTCTTCAAAGGATTGGGAGGTATTTACCCCGATCCTGAAAAGCCCGGTTTTAAAAACATAATCCTTATGCCAAACTTTGTAAAAGGATTAAATAGTTTTGAGGCAAAACACCAATCTCCTTATGGAATGATTATCTCACAATGGGTAGTCAACAAAAAACAAGTAACATACAATATCGAGATACCCGCCAACAGCACTGCTACGTTCCATCTGCCCGACAATATAAAGGGACAGGAGCGCACAATGACGTTGGAATCGGGCAAACACACCCTGAAGCTTCAACTTAAATAACCCAACAGTTTATTAATTTGGTCTTTCAAAACAGTAGATTTGTACACTCTATTGTGCAAAAATCAGCAAAAAAATTATACTGTACTGTACAAAATGATATTTACATAAAGATATTTCGCGAACAATCTTGTTAATTTGAAGAGGGTTCAAGACTTCCGAGACATGGACTGCCTTTTCTTCTGATAAATAGAAGGTAGGCTGCGCCTCGGAAATAAAAAATGAACAAGTTCATTTTGTACTTCTCTCAACTTGCACTACCTTTGCGTCATTATTAGAACATTGTAAGATGAATGTATTAGAATTAAGCGAACAAGAGATAATCAGGCGAGGCAGTCTGGAGCAATTACGAAATATGGGAGTTAATCCCTACCCGGCAGAGGAATATCCGGTTGATGCATATTCCGAAGAAATCAGAGCGAGTTTTAAAGATGAAGACGAGAAACGCAATGTTGTGATTGCAGGGCGTATAATGAGCCGTCGAATAATGGGGAAGGCTTCGTTTGTCGAGATTCAGGATTCGGCAGGACGTATACAGGTTTATGTTACGCGTGATAGTATATGTCCTTCGGAGGA
>JGI994J12354_10002358_pt1 | contig 18561 bp, 6 predicted proteins | sample IntmicLarv3ML3BL_FD_12354 | JGI IMG/M metagenome (IMG submission 12354)
TTTTGAGGGNTGGTTCCCTCAGCCTTGCAACGTCTTTACTTCGAATTACCGAGCTTCCATTCATTGTTCAGTTTTTAGGGTATGTTACTTTGCTCCCCCCACTACTTAAGGTGGGGGGTGCTTTTTTGTGCGGGCCGGGTGGTGTTAAAACAGGACAAAACCGTAGCACTCTATTCATGGAATGGACTTGACTGATTCAATTGTTTGGGCTATTATGAACGAAAGGGTATACTATCGTCAACAAGCTTGTTGACTATAAAATTGAATGGAGGACTTTTCAAATGAACTACAAAAAAATAGTGGCTACAATTCTGATGCTGGCGGTTTTAGTTACCGCATTTGCAACCGTATCCCTGCCGGTCTCGGCTGCTGACCTCTCATTACGGGTGATCAGCACCGCGGGTCTTGCGGGCAGCAACGTTGTGGTCGAGGTCAAGACAACGGGACGTATTTCGAACTTTAGCGGAAATGTTACCTATGATTCGTCTAAACTGACGCTATCTGCCATTTCTGGAGGCGATAAGTTAAGCGAAAAAGTTGTACAGGGGAATCCAAAAACCCGCTTTCTCTGTGCAGAAATCTCGAATACAACCTTTAACAATGAGACACTTATCAAAATAACTTTTAAGATTAAAAGTGGTGCAACCGGTAAGGCGATGGTCGGACTCGAGATGGAGAGTATATATCAACTGCCGGACAAAGCGGATGAGAACGGGATCTTCCAACCACAACCGCTTTCCTGTTCCGTAACAAGCGGATCGGTTACGGTGCTGCCGCCCGCCACGAAAATAATCTCCGAGCCGACCTCTCTGTCGGTCACCAAAGGGCAGACGGCACTCCTGAGGTATACGATTATACCCGCGAATGCCGGAGACGTCGTTGCCTTTTCTTCCGCCGATAAATCCATCGCGACGGTCAACAACGCCGGTCTGATTACAGGTAAGGGACCGGGAACCGTGAAAATTACCCTCAAAGGGAAAAATGTCAGCGCTACCTGCACCGTCACGGTCTACAATTACGTCAGCCTGCGAATAAACAACACAAAGGCCATTCAGAACGGCGTGCAGACCACGGTGGATGACATGGGGACAAAGCCCTTTACGCTCGGCGGACGAACCATGATCCCCTTCCGTTTTGTCGGCGAGAAAATGGGCGGAAAAGTTAACTATGTCAGCGAGAGCCAGCCCATTACCCTGACTTATGGCAACAAAAAAGTGGAAATCAAACTGAATTCGAAAATCATGACGGTCTATACAGGGAGCCAGAAAACAACCGTTACCCTGGATGTCGCCGCCCAGCTCAAGGGGGGAAGAACCTATATCCCGCTGCGGGCGATCAGCCAGGCGCTCGGCTTTACGGTTTACTACGATGACGCCACAAGGATCATCATTGTCAATACACCGACCATGGGGAAAACCCTCCGCGAGGAACGGTTAAAAGAGGCGAAAGCCTATATAAAATAACGAAGCGGCGGAAATTTTGTTGTTAAGCATTGAGAAAATGTTGAGGGAGGAACAAACCCATGAAGTGTAAAAAAGCGATTTCGATGATGCTACTGCTGGCGGTTTTTCTGACGATGCTGACGCTGACGGCGCTTCCGGCGTCTGCGGCGGAAGTGCCGACGATCACTGTTGCCAGCAAGACAGTGACGGACGCGAGTACCGTGACTGTGGCGGTCAAAGTGACCGGGAAGATTGCCGGAATCCAAGGGATCGTTTCCTATGACACAAGCAAGCTGATCTTGACGAAAATGGAACAGACCGGCGTGATGATGGGGATCCTTGACCTTGAATCGCAGGCCTTCCTTTTTGCCAATGCATCCAACGTAACCCTGAACAATACGGAGTTGCTCAAGCTTACTTTCAAGGTGAGGAGCGGTGCCGTCGGGGCGGCAATTGTAGCCCTTAAAGAGGTTAGGGCGATTTCTTATCCCGAAGGAGGAGACATCGAGTTCATTGACTCCACGGTAAAGTCCGGAATCATTACCCTTCTCCGAACCGCCACGAAAATTACGGCAAAGCCGACCTCTATGCAGCTCACCAAAGGGGTGAGCGCGGTGTTGAGCTATACGCTGACGCCCGCGAACGCCATCGATACGATCACCTTTTCCTCCAGCGACACGAAGGTTGCGACGGTGAACAAAACGACGGGTCTGATCCAGGCGAAGGGGCCGGGCACCGCAAAAATTACGATCAAGGGCGCGGAGAAAAGCGCGACCTGTACGGTTACGGTACATAACTACGTCAGTCTGCGCGTGAATTATGAAAAGGCGATCCAGAACGGCGTAAAAACCAAGGTGGACGATTTCGGCACAAAGCCATTTATTCTCGGCGGGAGGACGATGCTGCCCCTCCGATTTGTCGGCGAGAAAATGGGCGGACAAGTCAAGTATATAAACGGAAGCCAGCCAATCGTCCTGACCTACGGGACGAAAAAAGTGGAATTTCGTTTGAATTCAAAAACGATGACGGTCTATGACGGGAACAAGAAATCGACGGTTACGCTCGATGTGGCAGCCCAGCTCAAGGGTGAAAAAACCTATATTCCGCTCCGCGCCATCGGTCAGGCGCTCGGGTTTCAGGTATACTATGAGGGCGGTTCGCAGATTATCGTCGTCAATACGCCGCAGATGACTCCCGCCGTGCAAAGTCAGCGGCTGGACGAAGCGAGAGCCTATATTAAGTAGAATTCCGCGCTGGAATCGAAGCATCAAGCCCACACAAGGAGAGTTTGTGTGGGTTTTTTTCTGCCGTATTTCCATGAAACGGGCAGAATGGACGGAATTCAGTTGAAAAAGAGGAGCCATTATAGTATAATCTAATTATATATACGAAAAATGGTTGCGGAATGGGGAGAAAAAAGATGAATTCTTTTACTGCGTTTACGAACGAAGTGGACGATGCGGAGTCCGCCGTCTCGGAAATTCTTTCTCAGCTGGATCTGGGCGGGAAAAACATCCTGAAAAAAAATTCGATCGGCATTGTCTCCTGCTTTGCGGATGACATTGATTCCGGTGTATGGAAAGCCCTGTGTGAGAGCCTCCCGTTCGAGCTTATTGGGACGACCACGATCGAAAACATGACGGCCGGGGAAATCGGAGAGACGATGCTGGTGCTTCTGGTGCTGACCAGCGATGAGCTGACCTTTGCGACGGCGCTTTCCGAACCGGTGAAAGAGGAGGACGAAGCGCCGCTGCGGACGCTTTATGAGGAGGCTTTGTCGAAGCTGCCGGGGAAACCGGCGCTTATGCTGAGCTTCGCCCCCTTGCTGACCAACTTTGGCTCGGATTTTTATGTGGAGCGCATGACGGAAATTTCGGAAAATGTCCCGAATTTCGGAACCCTGGCGGTTGACCACAACGCTGACTATCATGATTCCCGTGTTCTGCTGGGCGGAGAAGGCTACCCGGATCGTTTCGCGCTCCTTCTCATCCACGGCCCGATTGAACCGGTTTTTCTGGTCGGCGCGATTTCGGATGAAAAGGTGTTTTCGGAGAAGGGTATCGTGACCGCCTCGGCGGGCAATCAGCTTCAGACGGTGAACGGCGCGCCGGTCATCGACTATCTTCTTTCGCTGGGCCTTTCCCAGGACAAAGACGGGAGCATCATCGGGATCAATTCTTTTCCGATTATGGTGGACTATAACGATGGAACGAAGCCGGTGGCGCGCGCGATGTTTGCGGTAACGCCGGAGGGGCACGCCGTTTGCGGCGGAAATATCCCCGTCGGCTCGACCCTGTCGATCGGTACCTTCGACCCGGAGGAGATTCTCGTCACCACCCGCCGCACCCTTCAGGAGGCGGGCCGCTTAAAGGATCATAAGACCCTGCTGATCTACTCCTGTGTGGGAAGATATTTTGCCCAGGGCTATGAGCCGATGGCGGAGTTTCAAAAAGTAACCGAACAGCTGGACGCCTCCGTGACTTACATGGCGGCCTATTCCGGCGGAGAGCTTTGCCCGGTGTATGATCAAGCGGGGGGTACCATCAATCGGAATCATAACAATACGATTGTTATTTGCGCGTTTTGATTTTTCGAAAAAAGCTTATTTTTCCGCGGAAGGAGGCAGAAATATTGCAGGAGAAAAAAGACATGGCCGCAGTACAGCAGGAGCTGGAAACGCTTCGCCAGGACTATCGAAAGCTGTCGCTGGAGTATAAAAAAACAGTTCGTTCGCTGGATCTCGCAAAAAGACAGATTGAGCGCAACAGGGCTTCCGCCGAGGCGCAGGACAGTCTTGGAAAGGCGATCTCCGCCAAACGCTCGGAGCTGGAGCGGTACATGAATTTGTTGCTGGGGAACTGCCCGGATATGATCCTCCTGTTCGACAAGACCGGACGGATTGCGTACTGTACGGAGTCCTATCTCAGTCTCTGCCGGATTCCCGGGTTTGGCATGATTCGCGGGATGTCCTGTGAAGAATTGCTTACACGATATGCCTCGACTGAGTTTCAGGAACAGATGCACAAGGTTTTTTCGCGGGTCTATGAACAAAAACAGGCGATTGGATTTTCCGCCGCGGCGGATTTTAGCGGCGCGAACGCTCCACGCAGTTATAACATTCAAGTGACCCCTATGCTGAGCGAGGGCGAAGCGGTAGAGGGCGCGATGATTATTTTATCGGACACCACGGAGATCCTTCAGGCACAGCGGGAGGCCGAGCGCGCGAATGCGGCCAAGTCGGATTTTCTCGCGACCGTTTCCCATGAAATCCGGACGCCGATGAACGCGATCATCGGAATGGCGGGGATGCTGAAAAGCACCGGGCTGGACAAACAGCAGCATGAATACCTTCGCAATATCCAGGAGTCCTCCCGTGTTTTGTTGAATTTAATCAATGACATTCTGGATTTTTCGAAGATAGATGTGGGGAAATTGGATCTGGTTCCCGAATATTTTTCCTTAAAAAGTCTGCTGAAACACCTGCAGACGATGTTTGAATTGATGTTTCAGCAAAAGGAGCTGGCCTTTGTCTGTGCGTTTGACGAGGATCTGCCGGAGGTTGTCTATGGAGACGACAAGCGAATCAGTCAGATTCTAACCAATATCCTGAACAATGCGCTGAAATATACGAAGCGGGGCAGTGTGCACTTTTCCGTGTCCAGGCGGCCGGACGGAGCCATCGGATTCAGCGTAAAGGATACGGGCGTGGGGATGCAGGAGGGATCCATCTCCCGAATTTTCTCGCCGTTTGAACAGCTGGATCTCACCCAAAACAAGAGAATTGTCGGAACCGGCCTGGGGCTTGCCATTACCAAAAGCCTGTGTGATTTGATGGACGGCTCGATTGAAGTGGAGAGTACCTACGGGGTTGGCTCCCGTTTTACGGTTTCCCTGTCCTTGCGGGAGGGGTCGCCCACGGATCTGCCGCCGGAGGAACGGTCGGAGGTTACAGGCGTGAAAACCGTAGGAGTAAAGGTGCTCCTGGTGGACGACATTGAAATCAATTTACAGGTCGCCGCCTACCTTCTGGCCTTGTTCGACATTGAGTCCGATTTTGCGCTGAATGGAAAACAGGCGATTGAAAGGGTTTCCAATACCAAATATGACATGATCTTCATGGATCATATGATGCCGGAGATGGACGGGATCGAAGCGACCGCCATTATCCGAAAACTGGACGACCACTCGGCGAAGGTTCCGATTGTGGCGCTTACGGCCAACGCGGTCAGCGGCGCGGTGGAAATGTTTTTTGAAAACGGGTTCAGCGATTTTCTTTCAAAGCCCATTGATGAGGCGCCGTTATTGCAGTGTCTGCTGAAATGGCTCCCGAAGGAGAAGGTGGTTTTTCCTTCGGCGAAGCGAAGCCGAAGAGCGAGTAATGTCCTGCCGGAAGGAAACGGCGGAACGATATAGTTAATTTGACTATAAAAAAACAGGGGCAGCTTTTTGGGCTGTCCCTTCATTTTTTTTGCACACGAAAAGTCGGAACCACTGGATTTCCAGTGGTTCCGACTGCTTTTAGGTAAGCTTGTGCGTGGGAAACGGTCAATTATTTCGTACGATACCGCCGCTTTTGATGTTTCTGGGTAACAAGAGCGACAGCGGCCATCGCAATGACGGAAACGATTAAGACGAAGATGCCGAGGTGGTCAGAGGTTTGGGGAATGCCCGGTTTGCCCGATTTTCCCGGAGGATTCGTAACGACATCCGTAGTCGGAGGCGATGTGGTAACGGAGGAGGAGTTGCTCGAAGGAGTGGAGGATACCGAAGCCTTTACATACAATACCCGGATGATGTTGCTGCCACTGTCCGCTGTGACCACGAAGGGAACATTTCCCTGCTGTACGCCGTCCTTATAGCCAGCCGGCTTGAATTTGTTCAACGTCGGGGTGGTTGTGCCGCTGAGGGTGATTCGAGCGCCCACTGTCGCGTTGTCCACCGTGAAGGAACCAAGGTAGTTGGAGGAATTGCTGCCGCTCGCGCTGTCCTTGTAATAGAGAACGGTATAATAAATATCCTCCTCTTCGCTTTCCTCCAGGTATAAGACCTTGATAATATTGTTCGCCGCGACCGCCGTGACCACAAAGGGAACGGTTCCCTGCTGTACGCCGGGCTGATAGCCGACCGGTCGGAAACGGTTCAGCGTCGGGGTGGTCGTGTTGCTGAGAGTAATTTTGTCCCCCACTGCCGCGTTGGTCACCGTATAGGAGCCAAGGAAATTTGCGCTGGTGGAGGTGCCGACGGCGCCTTTGTAATATTCAACGGTGTAAGGAACCGCCGAGGTAGAGGTCGCGACATAGAGAACCCGGATGATGTTTTCATCACTGTTCACTGTGATTTCAAAGGGAACGCTTCCCTGCTGTACCCCGGCCCGATAGCCGGTGGCCGGCCTGTATTGGTTCAACGTCGGCGTGTCGAGGGTAATCATAGTTCCCACCGCGACATTGTCCACAGTAAAGGAATTCAGGAAGTTCGCGTCGCCGGGAACGCCGACGCTGTCCTTGTAATACTCAACGGTATAAGATACGTTGGCAACAGGGAGCGCGACATACAAGACCTTGATGACATTGTTCGCGGCGTTCGCCGTGATTCTGAAGTTGGGACCGCCCTGCTGTACGCCGTCCCCATAGCCGGCCGGCTGGAGTTGGTTCAAGGTCGGAACGGTTGTATTGGAGAGAGTAATCAAGGTTCCATACGGTACGACCCCCCCCGATACGGAACCGAGGTGGTTCGCGTCGCCGGGGCTTCCGACCGTGTCTTTGTAATATTCAACCGTGTAAGGCACTTCGGAAGACGGCTGCTGGAGATTATCGACCTCAATCTCAACGCTGTTCGTCTCCTCTTCAAAGAGCGCCCAGTCCTCTCCCGGCTCATCGCCCGGCAGATTCGTACGGAGGGTATAGTTGGCCCCCGGCGTCTCGCTTAGCATATATCGGCTTCCCCAGGGGATATCGAACTCCTTGCTCTCCGTACTCTTTAACGGAAAGGTTTCGTCAATAATAATTTGGTTGTTGTGTTCGACAACAAGGTTAAGCTCGAATTCCTGCGGATCGTTCGTGAGAAGCTGCTCGTCGGCATCATAAAACAGTTTCTTGATGTTGAGCTTGCCCGTCTCAGTTTTCCTGTTTCGGACCAGGATTTCCTTGTCGGAATCGAACAGTGCGTATTTGTCGTCGAGGATGATCTTAAATCCGTCAATGATCATAAGGTCGCCCGGGTTGGCAATCTCGGCGGGCGTAGCCTCGGCAATCTCCATTGTAAACGCGACGTCATCACTATGGACATAGCTTCCCGGTGTTACGACCTCATAGAAGGAATAGGTGCCGACCGGCATGTTTACCAGACTGTATCCGTCATAAGAGGTATCCAAATAGTATTCCGGCTCGGTGTCATAGGGATGTTGCTCCATAAAATCTGCCGGAAGCAGTTCTTCATACAGGTTGCCCACAGGCATATACTGCTGGGGAACCTTCGCGTTATTCAGCTTATCGAATTTCAGATAATTGCCATACTTATCGACCACGACAAAACGCGCGCTGTTCAGATAGATTTCAGTGTCATCAATATCGACCTTCCAGAAATTCATCATGCTGGTTTTATGAACCTCTCCGTTGGGGGGGAGGATGTCAATCTTGCGCTGAACATCGTTGATATCCAAATAAGAAAAATGTACCGTGTTAGAATTCAGCTGTGCGCTGTCGGAGTAGGGATCAATGCGGGACAAATAGGGATTCAGCCAGACCGTGTAGGTCAAGGTCAGTTCCCCGTTTGCAAAGTTGACATCCCCCAAACTCCAGTCAATTTCACCGGTGTTCTCGTCAAAATTATAGGTTCCGAACGGTCCGGGGATCCCTCCCGTCTTTCCGTGGGTCGAAATCGTGTCGGTGTCAAGGATCGGGGCGGTATCAAGGAGTAGATCATGAAGCTCTCCATTCCGAATCGGGGTTAAAAGCTTGAGAGCGATTCCGATAAAGACATCCTTCAAATCCTGCATTACATGATCAGAATCTTCCGACACAGGGAAGTATTCGCCATCGCTGACGCCGGCAACGTCCTGCATAACCCGCTCGCCGTTGGAGTCATTCCCGACTCCAAACCCAACGGTATAGAAGGTTATGTCCTTCGTAGCCGCAGAAAAATACGCCTGTGAGACGGTCGGAAGACCATTGTTCGTCACCTCAACGCCATCGACAGTATAGATTTCACCAGGGGGAAGATAATAAGTACTGCGGTCTCCGAGCCGGCCGGAGGAGTCGGAGTTAAATGAGGTTAAAATATTTGTAAAGTCCTGGGTGGTATCTCTGCTGGTGTTCGGCCATTTATCGTCGGCAAAAAATGTGGTAAGATAGGGGGACTTGGAAGGGGGAGACCAAGTATTGTAATACGACGAAGCCTTGAATGAATTGAGCGACTCCGCAGAGAGTGCCTTAAAGCTGAGTGTCGGTGCGCCGTCGGTGAGCATTACGATTACCTTATTTGAGTCCGGATCCGGATTGTAGGGAGCCGTCAACTGGGTCGTAGCCATCCGGATGCCGGCCTGTATATTCGTCGCGCCCGTGGCGGTCATAGCGTTAATGGAATCAATCAGGCTGTCTTTACCGGAAGCATCGACCAACCCATGCTCCAGCTTCGGCGTTGTTGCAAAGCTGAGGAGGCCTACCCGGATTCTGCCCTCCAGCTCCGGGGTCAGCATCAGGTTGCAGAATTCGATCGCTGCCGCTTTGGAATCCTCCAGCTTGGTGCTGCCATTGAGGGTCATACTTGCGGAGGTGTCCAGAACCAGAAACGCATCCGTTTTTTCGGTTGCCTGTTTAATTTCATCTGCGGTAATTTTGATGGTGACATCGTAGAGATAGGGATCATCGGCATGTCTGACCGCGGTCTTTTCAACAGATACACCGTCCGGGATATCGCCCGCGGCGATGGTGACCTCAATATAAGATTTCGCGCCCGAGGTGGAAGCCGCCATGATGGTTGCCGTACCGGCGGCCTTACCGACCACCTTCCCCGTAAACAGGTCAACGGACAAGAACTCGTCCCCCGAGATCACGGAGAAAGCATAGTCCTCCGCCAAAAGCTCTTCGGGCATCACAAGAGTTCCGGACGCGTCGGAGATGAATATTTTGACGGAGAGACTGTCGATCGGAAGAGAAAGCGTAGCTCCGGTTACTTCATTGTCATCCTCATCATAGATGGACAGTTTTGTATATTTTTCCGTGGTGATCACCACATCATAGAGATCCCACAGGAAGGCGCGGTTGTTCGGCGTGTTTGCGTTGAGAGTCGGAGCGGGAAGGAATTCATTGTCCGAGTTGACGGGTTCCTGATATAAATAGGCGCCGGTACTCGGATTTTTAATCAAATAGCCCGTGACGGTGTGTGAGGCATTGAGATGAATGGTTTCCATTTTAATTTCCCAATCGCTGGGGGTTGCCGACAAACTCAGATTGTAGTTTAAATAGGTGCCGGAAAACAAATTTTTAAGGGTATAAAGATCCGGCTGGCCGGAAACCGGGGCGATCTCCCAGCGCTGGTTGTCGCCGTACTCTGTATTTGGCTCGCCGTTCTTATAGTCGTTGAGCATAGCAAAGCCGCCTGTACCATTGACAGCCAGACGGTCCCAGGAGTTATCATTGGTGATCAAAACGCCCGCGGAGGCCGCGCTTAGAGAAGCGGTTCGCTCCAGGTCTTTTGACGCCTCAATATGTCCCACGGTAGAAGCGGGAGCCGCAGAATAAACGGGACTGCTGAAGGAAGAGATCAACGTTGAAGCAATCAATACTGCAAGAAAGAAGGAAAGAATTCCTTTGTGGACAAACACATTTTTTGCTCGATTCATAATATATTACCTCTTTTCTATCAAATTACACACACGTCAAAAAAAGACAGTATACGTGGATTGTAAACTGTTTTATTAAAACAAGAACGCATAAATAAAAATGCGTTCTTTCCAAAAAAGGGAAACAACGCCTGACGACAGGCGATCCAACTAGGGCGTTACACAATATTTCTTATCCATATTATACAAGGAGTTTTGGAAAAAAGCAAGGCATAATGCGTAAAAAATCTTGTCAATCAAGACAGAATTATAAAAGGAACCGCCAAAATAGATTATGTTGATTCGGACGTCGGGAAGAGTACTTTATATAGTAAGATAAACCGTTTCAAACAAAGGATCAAAAAACATTTTTCTATTGACAAACAGGCAGGCCGGTAGCATAATGAACTTGAGCTTTTGGACGATCAGAAACGCCATATTTTGGTATACGATGCCCTTTATTCTCTGGGCTTACAGCCGGAAAATGGCGTGTCACGATGAACGTTAAGGGCGTATGAATTTCCAGCTCCAGAGAATTAGGCCGCCGCTCTGCAACGCGGCAGGTAAGCCCACGTGAGATTCTCTGAAAGCCTGTTGCGTGGGCTTTATTTTTGTTGTAACGACCCTATTTTTCTTTCTTCTTTATCTGGGATTCTCCGATTTAAATACAATTCCATATTGGTGGATTGATTTCAATCCGCCATTTTTTGGCGAGGTAACATTTTTTCAGAGATTCTGTTACCCTCCGCCGCATCGGAAAAGAAAGTATTGATTGAAACGGAGGAAAAAATCAGTGAACAATAGAAGAAGACATAAGCAGTTGTTGGCATTTTTTCTGGCAATCATGATGATCGCGTTGTCCTCGTTTGCCTCATCCAATTTGGTTTTGGCGGAAGAGGTTGTGTCGAACCTCGCTTTGCGTAAGCCTGTGGAAGCGACGACGAACGCGGGAAACTATAAAGATCCTGCCCTGATGACGAACGGCGACACCGGCAGCAACCAGAATTCCTATTGGTTGTCCGGATTGCCCGGGACCGTCGTTATTGATCTGGAAGATGTCTGCCGCCTCGATTCGGCGAAGCTCTATACGCCCAGCCATTGGGGGAGCCGTACGCAGACAATCAAGATCGAATATCGAAGCAGCACGGAAGAGGCCTGGGTAACCGCCGCCGACACAACGGCGTACGAATTCAGCCCGTCCGCAACAGCGAATCTGGGGTCGGTCAAGGGCCGCTACGTCCGATTCACAATCACTGCCAACACCGGGGCGAACGAAGCGCAGCTCTCCGAGATTGAAATCTTCGGAGTTTTGGCGGTGCCGAGCAGTGTAACGGCCCAGGAAATCACCACCCTGCCTAGCGCAAACGCCGGTGGAAGCGTCAATCTGACGGCGGAGGGTACGGCGGACTGGGCGTATTTCAGAACAACGGGTTCAAACTATGATGTCAAATCCGGCGTGGGGCGCATGATCCAAAACGTCGCGCACACGGGCGTTCCGGGCACAGGGCCGATCGCGACCGACAACGCTTCGGTTATTCCGCGGATTTATTTTTCGGACGGGGTGTCGCCCGTGGCCTTCGACACCGCCGTCGATGGCTGGAACTGCGGCGTAAAATGCCGCGAGATTGGAAACGGGACCTCGTTTTCTTTGCCCGGAAGCGCCGCGCAAAGAACGGTGAATGTTTATGCGGCGGCTTTCCAGGTGGAATACAAGGCCGAGGTGTTCCTGAACGGCGGAACCGAGCCAGTCGTTTCCAAGACCTTCAAAAATTTTGATGCCACGGTCATGACGAAGTTTTCGTTTAGCTACCAGACCGCCGAGACGGATTCATTGACCGTTAAGCTTTCAATCCTCGCGACGAATCACGGGTCAACCTGCATTGTTCCACATGCCATCAGCATCAGCGGACAGCCCCTTCCGGCGCAGCCTCCGGCCAATGAGGTTGAGATCGGCGAGGACGCTATAACCGTACCGCTTGACGGCGGCGCAAAGCTCAAAATGCAGGTGTATGCCGACGACATCATCCGCGCGCGCTATTCGCCGAACGGCGTTTTCGCCGACAAGGATTTCAGCGTGGACGCGACGGAGAATACCTTTGTCGATCCCGACTCGAATCTGGAACCCAAAAAGATAAACGCCGCGCTGTCGAATGGCGTAGTGACCATTCAGACCGCCAAGCTGGACGTTAAAGTAAATACCGCGGACGGGAGTCTCTCCTATTACGATAAGAGCGGCAAGCTGATTTTGGCTGAGAAAGGCCGCAGTTACAATCCGGTCGTTTTAAACGGCCAAACGGTATACAGCGTTACCCAGCGGTTCAATTCGATCGCGAGCGAGCGCCTGTACGGCTTCGGCAACATCAACGGCGTTGTCGGAATCAAGGGCACCAATGTGACGATCAGCCAGGGAAACACAAACAAAAGAACGCCGATGTTTGCCTCCAATCTCGGCTATGGTATTCTGTTCGACATAACGTCTACGGGGACGCTAAACTGGTCGGACAGCAACTCAACCTACGCCTATACGGGCAACGCCGCCGACTCGATGGACTATTATTTCTTCTACGGCCCCGAGGTGGACAATGTGATCGCCGGATACCGGGACGTGACCGGCCAGGCGACGATGCTGCCAAAGAATGCGTTCGGGTACACCCAATCGCGCAACCGCTATTCCTCCCAGACCGAACTGGTTTCCATCGTCAACCAATTCCGCCAAAAGCAGATTCCGCTGGACACAATCGTCATCGATTACCACTGGTGGAAAGGCAACGGCGGCGGCTATTTCAACGATATTATGGAGCCGGGAAGCAACTGGAACAATTTTGCCGGGACGATGAACACGCTGCACAACAACAACGTTACGGCGTCGATCTCGGTCTGGCCGACCTTTACACAAAACAGTGACACACGGAAATATCTGGATACGAACTATCCCGGAATGGTTTTGAACGCCGACACCAACTCGACCTTCGGACAGATCTACGATCCCTCGTCGGATACCTTCCGAAAGGTCTATTGGGGCCTGATTAACAACACGCTGTTCAGCAAGGGCATGGATTCCATCTGGCTGGATGCGTGCGAGCCGGAGCAGGGCGCGTGGCCGTCGGCCTCGGGCAACCTCAGAATCGCCTTCGGCAACTCGCGCGTTCTGGGCATCGCATATCCGCTGCTGACCAACAAAGCCCTTTACGGAGGACAGCGCTCCGAACCGGGCAACACCAAGCGCGTCAACACCCTGTCGCGCGGCGCGGTCGCGGGCATTCAGCGCTACGGCATCCAAAGCTGGTCCGGCGATATCAACGTCGGGTTCGATTCCCTGAAAAGAGAGATCCAGGGCGTTCTGAACTTTTCGGCCGCCGGTCTGCCCTATTTCTCGACCGATACGGGCGGCTATTTTGGGTTCGACACCTCCACGGCGGCGAACCGCGAAATGTTCCTGCGCTGGCTGCAATTCTCGACCTTCAACAGCATCATGCGCGTCCATGGCCGGGACAGCATCCGGGAGCCGTGGTCGTTTGGCGCGGAATATGAGAAATACATCACCGATTACATCAACCTTCGCGAGCGGCTCTTGCCCTACACCTATTCGCTGGCGGGCAAGGTAACACAGGAGGGCTATTCTATGGTGCGCCCGCTTGTGTTCGACTTCCGGGAGGACAATACGGCGGTCAACGTCAACGATCAGTTCATGTTCGGCCCGTCCTTCCTGGTGAATCCGGTTTATACCGCCGACCAGCGCGAACGCCCGGTCTATGTGCCGGCGGGAAAATGGACGGACTTCTGGACGGGCGAATCCATCGAAAGCGCGGGAGGAAATTATACCCTTTCCGCGCCCCTCGACCAGATTCCTCTGTTGGTTAAGGCCGGTTCCGTTGTCCCGATGGGCCCGTTTGTCCAGTATGCCGACGAATCGTCCGACCCGCTCGAGCTCCGGGTCTACATGGGCGACGACGGAACGTTCACCTTGTATGAGGACGAGGGCAACAACTATAACTATGAGCAGGGAAAATTTTCCAAAATTCCGTTTTCCTATGACGAAGCAACGAAATCGCTGACCATCGGGAAGAGAAGCGGTTCCTTCAATGGGATGCTCCAAAACCGTACGTTCAACATCGCGTTCGTACAGCCCGGCTACGCGGCCGGAATCGACCTTTCGCTGAAATACCAGACGTCGGTGGCCTATGACGGTTCGGAAGTCACGGTAGCGTTTGATCCGAGCTTTGTTCCGCCGCGTCTACCGATCGACGAGAATCTGCTCCCGAAGCCGGAAGCCGCGCCGGAAACAAACCGCGTCGAAAAATCCATGGTCGTGGAGCTGATGTTTGACGAGGGCGAAGGCCTGAATCTGAGCGACACCTCCGGGAATTTCAACAACGCGGCGCTGATTTCCAAGGACACGAACGTCTGGTCAACCGGAAAATACGGCCACGCGCTGCACTTTACGGGCAACTCGGACGGCACGACAAACCGGGAAGCCAACACCTTCGCGCAGATCACCAACAGCGATTCGCTGCAAATTAAAAATGAGATCTCCTTTGCCAGCTGGATCTATCCGGAAAACGGCAACGCCAACCACAAGTTTATTCTCAACAAGGGCGGCAATGACACGGGCTATCCGGGATTTTCCTGCCTCCTGCGAAGCAACAGGGTATTGCAGGTTGAGCTGGCGCCTGCCTCCGGCAGTAAAGTGTCCCTCCAAACAAGCGCCACCGTGCCGTATGATCAGTGGACGCATGTCGCGTTTACCTGGAAAGGGACGGCCGCGGGCGGCGACGGGAGACTCCGCATCTACATAAACGGCGTGGAAAGTGCCGTCAGCGGCGTCTTCAACGGCCCAATCGGTGTGAATGGCTGGCCGATCAATGTCGGCGCGAACAGCACGAGCAACAGCACCTCGATCCTGCCCTTCTACGGCTATCTCGATTGCTTCCGACTGTGGAACTACGCGTTGCCCGCGGAGGATATTACCTTCCTTGCCGGCGGCAGCGACGCGCCCAGCGCGAAGGATCCGACGGATATCACCGCATCGCCGGCCGACCGCGCGATAAACCTGACCTGGACAGACCCCTCCGAGCCTCTGATCGATCACATTCAGGTCGCTTGCGTTCCGGCTGAGGGCGGAACCCCGGTCAGCTTCGAGGTTCCGGCGGGGACAGAGAAACTGACGATTCCCAACCTTAAAAACGGAGCATATTATCAAATTCTCCTGCAAACCGTTCTCTCCAACGGCAAGCTGAGCTATGGCCGGTACATTGTCGGCACACCGAACATAAGCACGTCCACACTGACCTGTGTGGTGACAGACGATGAAACGGTCTACGGGTATCTTGTGAACAACGGCAGCGAGAGCCTCAGCGGTACGCTGCGTATCGAGGTATTTGCGCCGTCCGGCGACATTGTGAACACGGTAGAGCTAAAGAATTTCTCCGTCGGCGCGCTGGATACCGCGAGGATTAAGTTGGAGATCGGAGCGTTCGCAAGCAATCAATGTGTGCGGATCTCCTATATCGGTGCAGACGGCAAGGAGCTGGCGCAGCCGATGACGGCAATCCGGCACAGGTATTATGAAAAGGTTTCCCGTCTGGAGGGCTTTAAGATGACAAACGGGGTAATTACGACAGTTTATGTTACCTTTGTCGAGGAGCGCGCGGCCAATTTGATGATGGCGACTTACGACGCAAAAGAGCGGCTGACAAGCATCAAACCCTTCGCGCTCGGCGAGCCGGTTTGGTACGCCGCGTTTGACGTCAGTCTGCCGGTCAGCACGGCGGGGAGCGGAAAGGCGTTTATTTGGGATAACGCCTATGTCCCGATGGTTGATGCGGTCGGGTTCAGCGGGGCGTTACTGAAGTAAAAGCGTCCGGCCGTTTCATTGCATCGTAATAACGCAACTCGAAACCGCCCACAGGACAATTTGTCCTGTGGGCGGTTTGGTGGTAGGGATATCGATAATTTCATTCGCTTTCCTCCGGGCGCGTCGTCGAAGAGGGAAGGCGCGCTCTGTTTCAAGCCCGGGACAGGGCCGACTGTTTTGAGCGCGGGAAGAGGTTCCAAGCGTTGGACTTTTATAAGCGGCATAGTCCCTGGAAATATTGGCGGTTATGTGGTACAATATCCGCAAGGGAAACCGGAAAACGATTACAAATAAGACAAGCAGAATGTATAAATTTCGGAGCGGTCGGGTTGGCTATAAAGAATAAAATTTAGCAGCGAGGCAGGCGAGTAAAAGAATGAAAAGCATAAAAATTTCCGCCGGAAGCGCACTGCGGCGAATTCAAAAGGATTGGAACCGGTTGCCGGTCAGAACGCAATGGGCAATTTTTCTGTTTTTTTATACCGCGCTTTTTGCCGTTACGGCAAGCCTCTGTCTCTCGAGCTTTTCCGCAAACGGAAAAACCATGATTTTTAAAACGGACGGGATGCAGCAGCATCTGCCGTTCATGCAATACTGTACCACATACATGAAAGGGGTTCTGGAAAACTTTTTTGCTACCGGCCGGCTTGTCTTTCCGAGCTGGAGCTTTGGGCTGTATCTGGGCGGCGACATTTTTACCGCGCTCGCCCACCACAGCTTTTTTGACCCCATCACCTACCTGTCACTTTTTCTTCAAAACAAACCTTATCCGTTTGTATACGCCGCGCTCACGCTTTTGCGAATGTACCTTTCCGGGCTGTTTTTTATCTTCTTCTCTTCGCATTTCAAATACTCGAAACGAAACATCCTGATCGGTGCCGTTGCCTACGTTTTCAGCGGCTTTATGCTGACCGGCGTAATCCGTCATCCCATGTTTTCGGTGGGAATGATGTATCTGCCGCTCATTCTCCTCGGCTACGAGCATCTTCTAAAGGGGAAAAAGCCGGTTTTGCTGGTTCTCTCCATTGTTCTGGCCGTACTCGCCAACTATTATTTCGCCTATATGTGCCTGATCTTTTTGGTTTTGTATGCCATTGTCCGTTTTTTTACCCTTTACAAAAAAGGGGAGCGCGCTAAAATTTTCCCGAAGTTGTTCGGGAAAAGCGTCGGCAGTGTAATTTTGGCGCTTCTTTTGTGCGCGTGGCTCTGGCTCCCGCTCGCCTCCCTTGTCCTGTCCGGTTCTCGCGGGATGGAAACCGGCTGGCGTGAGCTGCTTCATTACCCGTGGAACTATTACCCAAAGCTTTTTCCCGATTTCCTCTCGCCCCAGACCCCCAGCTTTTGGACGCAGATGAGCTTCCCGGCACTGGCCTTGCCGGCGGTTCTCCTCCTATTCCTTCGGAAAGACCGGAAAACGCTTGCGTTTCGGCTTCTGTTTGCGATTGCCGTTCTTTTCCTGTGCCTTCCCTTCGCCGGACTTATCCTGTCGGCATTTTCCTACGCTTCCAACCGCTGGTGTTTTGCCTTCACACTTTTGGTCTGCATGCTGCTCATTGCCGTGCTTCCGAAGCTGTCTAAGTTACGAAAAACCGATTGGATCGCCTTTTTTGCGGCCTTTGTTTTGCTCGGCGCGTTCTCTTGGATCGGCCCCGCCGCCTCTCCGGGACGGCGGATCGGATTTTTTCTGTATGGCGGAACCCTCGTGGTGTTGGCGCTGATCAACTGGAAGAGGCTCCGGCGTCCCTTGGAGGCCAAAAATCTCCTCAAGCCGGTGACGTCGTTCGTCCTGATCGCTGTAATCATTGTCAATTGTTCTCTTCTGTTTTATTTTCGCCTCGATCCGAAGCATGAAAATCAGCTGGACGATTACTTCCCGGAAAGTAGCTCCGGCAACCGTCTGGATACAAAAAAAGAGCCGAAGCAGGCACACGAAATCCTCTCCGGCTTTGACCAATTTGATGCGGAGAAGCTTTCCGCGCTGGAGGCCCTCTCTCTTGGCCAGCTGGCCCATATTCCAAAGGAGGAGGATTCCTTTTACCGGGTTGAGCTGGAGGATCTCACGGATGTCAACGCAGCGCTCAATTTCGGCTACAAGGGAACCACCATGTTTTTAAGTCTCTATCCCAAAAATGTTTTTCAGTATACGCAGGAGCTGGGCTTCCCGAATCGTAACATCCTTACCGCGAGAGGCCTGGACTCCCGCAGTGCGCCATACAGCCTTTGGAGCGTCAAGTATTTTGTCGGCAGGAATCAGGACAAGAAGGCCGTTCCCTACGGTTTTTCGGAAATTGCAAAAAATAAGAACTATGTTCTCTATCAAAATAATTTTCCGCTTCCCTTCGGATACACCTACAAAAACTTCGTTTCCCGGGAAGAATATGAGGCGCTCTCGACGCTCATGAAGCAGGAAACGCTGATGACCGCGGTCGTGGCCGAGAACGATTTGC
>JGI994J12354_10002359_pt1 | contig 18557 bp, 21 predicted proteins | sample IntmicLarv3ML3BL_FD_12354 | JGI IMG/M metagenome (IMG submission 12354)
TATAGTCAATTAACTTGAAAACAAGCTCATCAAATACAAATAAAACCGCATATATCAAAGCTTTTATCTGCATTTTCTGAGATGTTTTCTAAGTTAATTGACTATAAAATAAAAGAAGCCTTTCGTTGACCGAAAAACTTCCTTTGTGATGTGGATTAATTATTTAATCATTTCAAGCATATCAATTCCCGCCCAAAAATCGTCATTTTGATTTTCGATTCCATCATAATATCCGTAATCTTCCGAATTATATACAACATCAGCGTTATACATTTCCGCGGAAATACCCTCCACGGATTCATTATCGAAGGCCCTCATAACGGTTTTCAACCCCTCAGCATGCATGTCATAACCAAACGCAGTAAGTGCCGTTGCTAATTTTTTGCCAATCTTTTTAACATATGCTTTTGTGGGGCAGCTTGGATTATATTCGTCCAAATGAACATCGTTTACCACCGACTGAAGCTCATAAAAAAGGTTCTCGTTCAGCTCCGCATCATTTTTCAAACAAGATGGAATGTCATATGCCACGCACAGCGCTTCCAAGTGCTTCTGCGCCCCCGGCATAAGGCTTGCCGCCGCCAATAATCGGGCGGTTGCGGCACATGCTCCCCACTTGCTGACGACTTTATCAACAAGTAAAAATATTTGCTTATTTGCTTTTTGGGATACGATTTTGGCGGCAAATGTCGGGATGTTTTCTTCGTTCAAGAGCGCATCCCCGGCATAATCATCCAAAGTTTTATTTACTATTTTGATTTCCGTTTCGGGCACAGGTTTTTCAACAAATCCCTTCTGCTCCCAATTTGCTGCAATCATATTGCTAATTATTTCTGCCTCGCCGGTCATTGTGGACAAGGGCTGCTCTTTTGATGACGCAGTACCGCCGATATCTCCTCTTAAAATAATCAGCTTGTCCTTCTCTTCAACAATTCCCGCAAATTCCGTTTCTGTCTCAAAATACCTTTTAATGTTCATGTGTATGCTCCTTTACATTTTGATTACGAGTATACAGCATTGCACATAAAAACACAAGCTGAAAAATGTTTTTCAGCTTGTGTTAAGGGCTTTCAGAGAGCGTTTTTTAATATCTATAGTCAATTAACTTAGAAAACATCTCGGAAAATGCAGATAAAAGCTTTGATATATGCGGTTTTATTTGTATTTGATGAGCTTGGTTTCAAGTTAATTGGCTATAATGTGCCTATTTAGCACAATTTTTGTCAAAAGCGGGATTGCATGCATAGAAATTTTTGCTGTCGAGCTTTTCCATTGCGAGCCGCAATCCTTCGCCGAACCGCTGATAGTGAACTATTTCACGCTCGCGCAGGAATTTAAGCGGGTCGCGGATATCCGGGTCATCGATAAGCCGAAGCAGATTATCATATGTCGTGCGTGCTTTTTGTTCGGCGGCGAGATTTTCGTGCAGGTCGGTTATCACATCACCCTTGGAGGCTATTGTGGTGGCGGTCCAAGGCACACCGCCCGCGGCTTGTGGCCAAATTCCCGCCGTATGGTCAATGAAATAAGCCGAAAAACCGGAATCTGTTATTTGCTGTTCGGTCATGTCGCGGGTAAGCTGGTGCACCATTGCCGCGACCATTTCAAAATGAGCCAGCTCCTCGGTACCTACATCGGTCAACAGCCCTTTTAGCTCGGCGTACGGCATGGTATACCGCTGACTAAGGTATCGCATGGATGCTCCCAGCTCACCGTCGGGGCCGCCGTATTGGCTGATTATAATTTGTGCATATTTTGGATTGGTGTTCTTTATGTTCACCGGGTATTGCAATTTTTTATCGTATTGCCACATTTTTTGTTATTTCCTTTCTATACCGGAGTTGGTTCGTCGCTGACATAATCCCATGGCCACGGATTATCTATCCACGACCACCGGTCGCCGGTCACTTCGTTACTGTTTGTGATATAATCGCCGAATTGGGACGTGTATTCGGATACAAGCTGTGCGCGTTCGGCCTGAACCTGCTTGCGGCGGTTCAGCGCGCGGGTGTCCTGCGGATGGGTGTCAAGGTATATACCAAGCTCCCAAATGGTAAAATCATATGCCGAAATCCGGCGGCGCATCATCATGTTGTTATCCATTGCGTTCACCTGCCAGGAAGGGTTTGTTAAGCTCGGGGAAGATTGTACCGGCATTGAACCCCTGTTCCGTATCATATGTGGTTTGATAGTTTTGGAATGGTACATATGCAATAGCGACGACAAAATCGTCCGGCATGAACGGCGGGACAGTACCTATCATCTCTGCGGTGTCTGGGACATTGGCTGCTGCGGGTTTTGCGGACGGCATTGCCGAAAAGTCAATGCCATAAAATTCGTTTTCCATTTATATTTTCTCCTTTTGCTTTTTAACGATGGCGAAGGAGGTTTTCTCCACGCCTCTTTATCAGTGTATGGGCGTGTCCTTGATTTGTTCGTTAAATATTTAATCATTGGTTACTTAGGAAAGGGTTGGTTACATGGACACTATTAAAAATGCGGTAAGTGATATTATTATTGGCGACCACCGCGCACCGGGATTTTCCTTGGCATATTCGATTGGAGGAGAGGTTGTTTACCGCGGATGGGACGGAAATCAAGTTTTTAATACCCCGCAGCATGACAAGCCATATGCCGGCGACAGCATTTTTGAGCTTGCATCCGTCACAAAAACTATAGTGGCAGCGCTTATTTTCAGACTGCGGGACGAGGGGAAGCTGAGTATCGGGGATAAGGTTAAAAAACATGCGCCGGAGATGCATTTTGATGACATCACGATTTATCAAATGCTGACACATTCGTCCGGCGGGTACGATAATTGTGATATAAACCCCGACCATGAAGAGTTCGCACGGCGGGTTTGCTGGGATTCCACGCGAGCGGGACTGAAGGATTATGTCGCGCGAATGTACGCGTACGACCGGCGGTGGTATCCGCTTGGCACAAAATCAATTTATTCCGACGGATACCTGATTTTGCAGGATTTGGTGGAGCGGCTTTCCGGTATGCCGGTGGAGGATTATGCAAGAAAAGTGTTGTTTGAGCCGCTGGGAATGATTGACACGCATTTTGACGAGCGGCTGGTGGATGCCGGGCGGTTTATCATGAAAAACGATTATGACCGCGAAACCCGGGAGGATAAGCTTTTTCTCAATGCAATTAATACTCCGGCGTTTGGCAACGCAGGTGTTTTCAGCACCGTTGACGATATGATGAGGTTTACGCTGATGTTTTTGGACGGCGGCGCACAGGTGTTGAAATCGGAAACGGTAGTGGAAATGGTCACGGAATGCCCCGAATTCCATCGCACGCCGGCATTTTTGATGGACCCCGCGGTATTTGGAAGCAGCGCATCCCTCACAGCAGTCGGACATCCCGGTTCGTCAGGAACATGTATTGTAATTGACATGGATAAAACACACACATCGGTTTTGCTCAGCAATAACGGAGTAAATATGCCGGGAGACGTGCTTGGCAGATGTTTTGACGCTGTGCGCGATAATTTGTAAAAAATTCACGATAATTTGATACATGGTGCTTGTGCCGAAGCGAAAAAAGGTGTATAATGATGGGCAATGGCGATGGAACAATCGCAGAAATTTTGCTGAAATCCGCGAACGGACAGCAGTTTTGAAAGGAAGTTTACTATTATGTATGAGAATGTTATGGACACCATTGGGTTTGTCAAAGGAGTCGATGCCGAGGTCGGCGAAGCTATGGAAAAGGAGCTGTTTCGTCAGCGGCGCAATCTTGAATTGATTGCTTCCGAAAACATTGTTTCTCCAGCGGTTTTGGCGGCCATGGGCAGTGTTTTGACAAATAAATATGCCGAGGGTTATCCCGGCAAGCGATATTACGGCGGATGCCAGGACGTTGACGTTGTTGAAGAGCTGGCGCGGCAACGTGCGTGCAAGCTTTTTGGTGCGGAGCATGCAAATGTCCAGACGCATTCCGGCGCACAGGCTAATCAAGCGGCATACTTCGCGCTGATTAAACCCGGCGACACCGTGCTTGGCATGAACTTGGCACACGGCGGGCATTTGACGCACGGCTCACCGGTAAATTTTTCCGGTATGCTTTATAACTTTGTTCCCTACGGCGTTGATGAGGAAACCGGATATATTGACTATGATGTTGTTATGGAGCTTGCGATGCAGCATAAGCCCAAGCTGATTGTATCGGGCGCCAGCGCATATTGCCGCGAAATTAAATTTGACCGCCTGCGTGAGATTGCGGATGCGTGCGGCGCAATGCTTATGGCGGATATGGCGCACATTGCGGGATTGGTTGCCGCCGGAGAGCATATGAGTCCGATTCCCTATTGCGATGTCGTTACCTCCACCACTCACAAGACGTTGCGCGGGCCCCGCGGCGGGTTGATTCTCTGCCGTGAGGAGTACGCGAAGGCTATTGACAAATCGGTTTTCCCGGGGTCGCAGGGCGGTCCGCTTATGCACATTATCGCCGCAAAAGCCGTGTGTTTTGGTGAGGCATTGCGGCCAGAGTTCACGGCTTATCAAAAGCAGATAAAGAAAAATGCGGCCGCACTTGCTGATGGACTGCTAACAAACGGGATGAAGCTTGTTTCGGGCGGAACCGACAATCATCTCATGCTGATTGATTTGAGAGATACAGGCATCACCGGCAAGGAGCTGGAGCATCGGCTGGACGAAGTGTATATCACGGTCAACAAGAACACTGTCCCGAACGAGCCGCTGTCACCATTTGTTACAAGCGGCATCAGAGTCGGCACACCGGCTGTCACCAGCCGTGGATTGGTTGAATCGGACATGACCGAAATTGCCGGATATATCGCCGCCGCGGCGTTCGATTTCGAAGCCAAGGCCGATGCTGTCCGCGCCGGAGTTAATGGAATTTGCGGAAAGTATCCGCTGTATTAGAAACAAAAAACGCAGGGACAGGGTTACGGAATGTGCATGAAAAATATGCTGCCGGCGGCTGTCCCTCCGTTTTGTCTAAGGAGAGGATGGCATGTCTGTTTTTAACGGCACGGTTTATTCCACATCATTGAGAATGATGACATCGCTTGTTGTATCCATGCCTTCGGGAGGCAAACGCGCGTATGACGCACAGGATGTTCCGGTGATTTATCTGTTGCACGGGCTGTCGGACAATCATTCGGCGTGGCTTCGCCGAACCAACATTGACCGCTATGCCGAGGAAGCGGGAATTGCCGTCGTTATGCCGGAGGTACAGCGCAGCTTTTATATGGATATGAAATACGGCATGAAATATTTTTCATATATCGCCGATGAGCTTCCGCGGATTTGCCGGTCAATGTTTCGGGTTTCGGAACGGCGGGAGGATAATTTTGTCGCCGGGTTGTCAATGGGCGGATACGGCGCAATGAAAATGGCACTGCGGCGACCGGCGCAGTATTGCGCGGCGGCGAGCTTTTCCGGCGCGGTGGATTTGGAGCGGCGGATGAACGGTGCGGATGATTTGATGACCAGGCAGGAGCTGTTTGCGTTGGTCGGCGGTGAGCTTTCCGATGAGGATAATCTGTTTACACTCGCTTCGGATATTTCGGCGGCGGATTGTCCGGATTTGTATTTAACGTGCGGCCATGACGACTTTTTGCTGGAGGACAACCGCAATTTTATAAAGCATTTGAACGAGCGCGGAATTACACACAAATATGAGGAATGGGCCGGAGGTCACGAGTGGACATTTTGGGATGAGAGCGTACGTCGGGCTATTGCGGCGTTTGCGGACAGGACATTAAAAGATTAGGAGGCGGCGGTATGGAAGTGCGGCATCTGATTGATTTGGCCGATTTATCGGTCGAGCGGTGGGAGGATATTACCAAGCTGGCGTGTGATATCCGTGACCATATGGATGATTATTACGGCGCGGGACGCGGTAAAATTTTGGCAACGTTGTTTTATGAGCCATCTACGCGGACGCAGATGTCGTTCCAGACGGCTATGCTGAGATTGGGCGGCAAGCTTATTGGATTTGACGACCCGGGGAATTCGTCGGTGGTGAAGGGCGAAAGTCTCAAAGATACCGTGCGGGTTGTCAGCGGGTATTCGGATATTATTGCCATGCGGCATCCGTATGCGGGCGCGGCGATGGCGGCGGCGATGTATTCGCGCGTTCCCATGGTTAATGCGGGCGACGGCGGACATTTGCATCCCACCCAAACGCTGACCGATTTGGTCACGCTAAGACAGGAAAAAGGAACCTTTTCGGGATTAACAGTGGGACTTTGCGGTGACTTAAAAAACGGACGCACGGTTCATTCACTAATCAAAGCAATGGCGAGATTCCCCGGAAACCGGTTTGTGCTGATTTCCACACCGGGCCTTGGTGTTCCGGCGTATATCAAGGAATATATGACGGCGGCGGGATGCCCATGGCAGGAAACCGACAACCTCGCGGATGCTATACCGACCCTCGACGTGCTGTACATGACCCGTATCCAAAAGGAGCGGTTTGCGTCAGAGCAGGAATATATAGACCAGCGCGGAGTGTATGTTTTGGATGCCGAAAAGATGAAGCTGGGACGGGTGGATTTGGTAGTGCTGCATCCATTGCCGCGTGTGGACGAAATCACTGTCGAGGTGGACGAAGACCCGCGCGCAAAGTATTTTGAGCAGACGGAATATGGGCTGTATGCACGCATGGCACTTATAATAAGAATGCTGGAAGGGGCGGCAAAGCTGCTTGAACCATGTCCGAAAGGTTCGATGCACATTTGCGCGAATCCGCGGTGCATCACACGGACGGAGCTGTATTTGCCGCGGCTGTTTGACCCTTCCGGCAAGCGGCTGATTTGCCGATATTGCGAGGATGATTTTGACCCTGCGGAGCGGGCGATTGCCGAGGAGCGGATGTTTTTTGAAGAGCCGCCGGCGTAAGTTGAGGTTTGCAAAATGAATAAAAAGTACAAAAAAATACTGATTGTATACGGTTCGCCGCACGAAAACGGATCTACAGCGGCGTTGGTGGATGCTTTTATCGGGGCACTGCCGGATGAATGCACAGTCACGCGCTTTGATTGTTTCAAGCGTTTTGCGCGCCCCTGCGTTGATTGCAAAATTTGCCATATGGCGCAAATGTGTGCATTCGACGACCTTGAGGATTATTATGAACAGCTGGAATCGGCGGATGCAATTGTGTTTGCCGCGCCGGTTTATAATTCGTCATTCCCCGCGCCCATGAAAGCCGTGCTCGACCGCGGACAACGTTACTGGGCGCAGCGATTTGTGTTGGGAGAAGGGTTCGGCGGCGGAACAAAGCGGCCGGCAGTATTGCTGACGGCGGCGGGGAGCTGTCGCGGCGGCGGGGAGTGTATGGAAATGCAGCTGCGGCCGGCATTGACCGTGATTGGTGCGGAGCTGGTACGGTGCGTGCATTATGAAGGCACGGATATTGCCGTGCCGATTGAGGAGGCGGCGGCTTTGGCCGCGGATGCCGGTCGGGAGCTGATGAAGCTGTGACATTGGCGGACTTTGTGATATTAGGGACGGTTATTGTTGCTGTTGCCGCACCGGTTGTGTGGCGCATCATTCGAAAAGATAAGCACGGCGGATGCAGTGGTTGTGGCAATTGCGGCAAACATGACTGTACCAAAAAAGGCTGAGAGCAAAAATGCTCTCAGCCTTAATGGCGCTATTATGAAAAAGAACTGTATTTCGAATGTGACTGCCACAACAGCCGCAATATGCTTTTGCGATTGCTTCAAACCTGGCATTATCGTAAACCTCCACTAATATAACCGCTATTCGATACTCTACCTTGCAGTATATTTTATCACAATTTTACAGAAAAAGCCAGCCGAAATTTGTTTTTGGCAGCGAAAAAAGCGTTGATAATGCAAAAGCCTGTCATTCTGAGCGAAGCGAAGGATCTTGTGTGTGCATTTACCCCTCTCGAATCCTAAAAAAGATTGGCACACACGCAAAAACGCATCCGCATTTTTCGAAAATGGATAAAACTTTAAAGATTCTTCGCAGGCTCAGAATGACAGCCTTGCCTATTAGTTATATATACTAATCCATGAACATCGGCGTGGATAGATACCGCTCGCCGGAATCCGGGAGCACGGCCACTATAATTTTACCGGCGTTTTCACTGCGCCGGGCGAGTTCCGCCGCCGCCCATACCGCTGCTCCGGAGGAGATACCCACCAAAATGCCCTCAGTCCGGGCAATTTCGCGACCGGTTTTAAAAGCATCCGAATTTTCCACCGTGATTATTTCGTCATACACCGATGTATCCAAAACTATGGGAACAAATCCCGCGCCAATACCCTGAATTTTATGCGGACCGGCAACCCCTTGGGACAGCATCGGGGACCCGGCAGGCTCCACCGCGACAACTTTAATTTCCGGATTTTGCGATTTAAGATACCTGCCGACACCGGTAATAGTGCCGCCAGTCCCTACTCCGCACACAAGAATATCCACCTTGCCGTCGGTATCCTCCCATATTTCCGGACCGGTAGAGGCACGGTGGGCAGCGGGATTGGAGGGGTTGGAAAATTGACCGGGGATATAGCTGTTTTCAATTTCGGATGCAAGCGCTTCGGCCTTGGTGATAGCGCCGTTCATCCCTTTTGAGCCATCGGTCAGCACCAATTCAGCGCCGTAAGCCTTGAGCAAATTACGGCGTTCAACGCTCATCGTTTCCGGCATTGTCAATATAAGGCGATAACCGCGGGAGGCGGCGATTGCAGCAAGTCCTATGCCGGTATTACCGCTGGTAGGCTCAATAATTACCGAACCCGGCACGAGCTTTCCGCGGGCTTCGGCATCGTCCAGCATGGCCTTGGCGATGCGGTCTTTAGCACTGCCGGCAGGGTTAAAGCACTCGAGCTTGCCAAGTATCACGGCGCGGAGAGCGTGAGCCTTTTCATATCCGGCCAGCTCAATCAACGGAGTTTTGCCGACTAAATCGGCGACATTTTTATAAATTTTCATAGAGGGTGCTCCTTAATTGTTCCGGTATCCGAAACCACTCATCAACCCTTGACGATTGCGCCAATCTTCCTTCACCTTTACCCAGCATTGCAGGTTTATTTTGGCGCCGAGAAGCGATTCAAGCTCCACACGGGCGGCGGAACCGACCTGTTTGAGCATTGCGCCGCGCTTGCCAATTACCATACCCTTGTGACTATCGCGTTCGCAGTAAATATAAGCCTCCATGTCGAGTATTGTGCCGCCATCGGCGGTTTCGCGTTCCGACATGCGTTCAATAACCACGGCAATACCATGCGGAATTTCTTCACGAAGCGAAAGCAACAGCTTTTCCCGCACTATTTCGGCGGCAAGTACACGTTCAGGCTGATCGCTGACCATATCATCGGGGAAAAAGTGCGGAGAATCAAAGGCAAATTTATTCAAATCAGCCATAAGCACATCCACACCTTCGCCGGTGAGAGCAGACAGCGGAATAATGGCGGCAAAATCATAACGCGACCGCCACGCTTCGATACATGCAAGAATAGCGGATTTATCCGACAATGTGTCAATTTTATTAACAGCGAGAATTACAGGCAGCTTGGATTTTGTCATCCGCTCCAGCAAATCCTTTGCCGGTTCTTTAATTATGGCAGAAGGCTCGATAACAAGCACGGCGGCATCCACGCCCGAAACCGCTTCGCCGATTGACTTCACCATATAATCGCCAAGCCTCGTGCGGGGACGGTGAACACCGGGGGTATCAAGAAAAACAAGCTGCAATTCGTCGCGGGTGTACACACCCATTATACGCGTGCGGGTGGTTTGTGGTTTATCAGAAACTATAGCGACTTTTGTGCCGATAATTTTGTTCATCAAAGAGGATTTACCCACATTCGGCATGCCGACAAGGGCAATGAACGCGGATTTAGTTTGGTTATTTGGCATTTTACAAAGATTCCTTTCGCGGGATTATTTTTTCTTTTTTCCAAAGGCAAAAACAAACAAAAAAGCTACCGGCACTGATAATATGGTCAGCACCAGCTTCCATCGTGTTTGCCACAATTCGCGGAACAACTCCGCAATTTCGGCGGGACGGGCGAACAATACCGCACCCACGGCAACAGCAGTTATAGCGCAGATAAGAACGGCACCTGCGGCAGAATCCTTGGCAACCTTTGCCAGCGGATGTGGAAAATTCACACCCAAATCAACTGCGCGTTCCACGGCGGTGTTGACCGCTTCCATTGCGGGAACTAACCCGACAGTCAGCAGTAACACAGCCCATTCGGCGCGTGTCAGCGAAAAGGCGGAAGCAAACGCGAGAATATATGCCGCCGCCACAATATGTACGCGAAAATGACGTTCGTGCAAAAGGCAATGCACTACGCCGCTACCTGCAAATCCAAACGAACGGATTAATTTTTTCATCAGTGCGGCGCAACCTTTCCATGGCGTTTTACAACGGCTCTACATAACATAACTTGCGCCGCGAGGAAGGCCGACCGATGCCATAATAGCCTCCTCGCGCTCCCTCATTCGGACAGCATCCAAACCGCCGTCAACGTGGTCGTATCCCAGCAAATGCAACACCGAATGAACCGTTAAGTACCCGATTTCGCGCTGGAAAGAGTGCCCAAACTGTTCCGCCTGTTCCCTGGCGCGTTCAATTGACATCACCACATCACCAAGCATTTTAACGCCGGTTTTGGGGTTAAGGTCGTATTTTCCGTCCTCGCCAAGCGGGAACGACAGCACATCGGTGACTGAATCAATGCTGCGCTGTTCGTTATTAATACGGCGGATGCCCTCGTTATCCACAAGAGTAACATTCACTTCGGCCGAACCGTCAAAGCCCTCGATTTCGAGAGTTGCATGGCAACAGCGCCGAATTAGCAGACGCACACCGGTTGGGATGTGAATGGTTTTTTGAGAGTTTTCAATAATCACCTTTATTTTGTCCATAATTTTTTGTTCGCTTCCCTTCATCTGTTCGTTCGCGGTTATTATTGCGATTTTGTTCGATTTTTTCATATGCCTGAACTATGCGTTGAACCAGCTTATGCCGCACAACGTCTTTTTGAGAAAACGTGCATATACCGATATCCTCAATGCCCTTCAACACCCTTGAAGCTTCCTTCAATCCGCTTTTTCGGCCATCGGGCAAATCAATTTGCGTAATATCGCCGGTCACTACCATTTTCGAGCGGAACCCAAGCCGGGTCAAAAACATCTTCATTTGCTCAGGCGTGGTATTCTGAGCTTCATCGAGAATGATAAAACTGTCATCCAAAGTGCGTCCGCGCATATATGCCAGCGGTGCGACCTCAATGTTGCCGCGTTCGACATATTTGTGATAGCTTTCGGCGCCCAGCATTTCAAACAGCGCATCATATAAAGGACGGAGATAAGGGTCAACCTTGGATTGGAGGTCGCCGGGAAGGAATCCGAGCTTTTCGCCCGCTTCCACAGCGGGACGGGTGAGGATAATACGGTTGACTTCCTTGGACACCAATGCGGTGACGGCGGCAGCAACAGCGAGATAGGTTTTACCTGTACCGGCGGGACCGATGCCAAAAACGATGGTGTTGGAGCGAATGGCCTCGATATATTTTTTCTGTCCGATAGTTTTAGGCTTCACCGGACGACCTTTTGCGGTAATACACACACTGTCAGAGGTAAGTTGAGGAATTTCGGCTTCCTCACCCTCGTCCACCAACATTATCACATAACGGACATTTTGCTCGTTAAGTTGCTCACCACGGTTGATAAGCCGCAGCAGCCCCTCAATAGCACGAACAGATTTTCCGAGGGCTTCGGGTTCACCGTTGACCTTAATGTCGGTGCCGCGGCTTACAATTACGGTGCCATAATGCTCTTCCACCAGCCGAATATTCTCGTCAAAGCTGCCAAACAGAGAAATGGCTTGTTCCATACGTTCCACACTTAAAATCTGTTCTGCCACTTTCACAACTCCTATTCTACATCTATCCTGTATTTTACCATAATCATGCACACCTTGTCACTACACATTTTAGCCAAAAATGCGGGAATAAATCTGTATCAGACGCAATTTTTTGTCACTCTGTCCCAAAATTCAGAGGAATTGAGGGCGCAGAGCGTTGATAATGCAAAAGATTGTCATTGCCGCCGCGTCTTGCAGTGCGAGACTATGACCCGCATGTCATTCTGAGCAAATCCCGTTTATGGGGATTATGCTGCTTAAAGGCGAAGAATCTTTGGGATATGAATTTGACGTTGCGTGAATGTTGCCAAAGATTCTTCCCATTTGCGAAAAACGCGGATGAGTTTTCAAGTTATATTGACTATAACTGCCAAAGCGGTTGTTAGTGGGCCACAACGCTTGCTTAATAAGCGAGGAATGTCAATGTGTCTACAAGATTCTTCGCGTTTGAACTGCTACCCTCCACATACACGGCTACCGCTCAGAATGACAATCTTTTAAATTATCAGCGCGTTTGGCCACTCCCATTGTGATAAAAAGCTTGAACAATGGCACAAAAGATGATATAATGACAGTGTATTTTTTTATAAGGGGATATCACATCTATGAAGGTTATGTTGATTGCTCATACACCTTTGCCCGAACGGACAGTGGCCGCGTCGGCAAAGCTTTGCTATTCGTCAGCATCCATTGACGATGTTATGGATGGGCTGACCGATGAAAGTGCGGCTTCTTTTGTGCAAATGCTGTCGGAAATAGGACATGAAAGCCCAATTGAACACGCTGTTTTCACCTTTGGAATCGAAGGGGTTTCGCGGTCGCTTATGGCACAGATTACGCGGCACCGCATCGCATCTTTCAGCGTGCAGAGTCAGCGGTATGTTAAAAAAAGTCAGTTTGAGTTTGTGACTCCGCCGGAAATCGCCGCTATTCCGGAAGCTGAGGCAGAATATTTGCGGGCAATGAACGAGGATATGGAGCATTATGAGCGGTTGACAGAAATATTGTTTGACAAGCATTTTGCGCGGATGACTGCCGGCGGAATGGACGAAAAAACGGCGCGGCGGTCGGCGGAGAAGGCGGCTATTGAGGATGCGCGGTTTGTGCTTCCCAATGCCTGCGCGGTGAAAATGATGGTTACTATGAACGCCCGTAGTCTTTATAATTTTTTTGCTCACCGCTGCTGTGCGCGGGCACAGTGGGAAATTCGTGATTTAGCGTTGCAAATGCTAAAGCTTTGTGTCGATGCTGCGCCGGAGCTGTTTTCGCGATCGGGACCGCCGTGTTTTTCCGATAAATGCCATGAGGGAAAAATGTCATGCGGAAAAATGGTTGAAATACGGGAAAGCTTCCGAAAGCTGCACGAAAAGGAATGAACATAAATATGATTACTCCTCGGTTGGTTGTTATTGACGGGCTGGACGGCAGCGGAAAAACCACACAAATTGAACGGGTTTGCGGGATTTTGGCAAGCCGCGGTGTGAAACACCGTGCAATTTCGTTTCCTGATTATACCAACGCTTCCTCCGCCTTGGTGAAGATGTATTTGGCGGGAGAATTCGGCGGGTCGCCCGATGCGGTCAATGCTTATGCGGCTTCATCCTTTTATGCGGTTGACCGGTACGCAAGCTTTCGGCAGGAATGGGGAAAGGACTGGGCGGCCGGGATAATGATTGTGGCAGCGAGGTATACCACCTCCAACGCTGTGCACCAAATGTCCAAGCTTCCGCGGGAAAAGTGGGATGAATATCTCGATTGGCTGGAGCATTATGAATATACACTGCTCGGCTTGCCGCGTCCGGATGAAGTGATTTTTCTTGATATGCCCGCGGATGTGGCACAGGGGCTTGTGGCATCGCGATATGACGGTGACGAGGGCAAAAAAGACATTCACGAAAAAGATAATGAATATTTGTTAAGATGCCGTGAAGCAGCGGTTTATGCTGCCGGTCGGCAGGGCTGGCACATTATTTCCTGCGCTCGGGACGGGGTGCCGCTGGGGTTGGAGTTAATCACAGAACGCCTGCTTGATATTTTGGGTACATGCTCATGAACTGCGCCGCGCGGATGGTGCATGTGGACGAGGTGTGGGAACGGATTATTGAGATATGGCTGGAAGCGTTTGTCGATGATACGCGCGGCGAGGTTGAGGATTTTTTGAACATGGTCTGCCGCGGTACGGATGAATATTGCTTTGTATGGGACGAGGACGGCGTGCCGGTTTCGGTGACCTTTGCGTTGCCGGCGGAATGCGTGCTCGCCGGCGGGGAGCGCATAAGTCTCAGGTATATTTACGCTGCAGCCACAGCGCACAGTCACCGAGGATGCGGGATTTTTCCGCGGCTGTTAGAATATGTTCACCGCTATTCAGCGGAGCAGGGCATTGATGCTATGTTTTTGCATCCTGCCGGAACGGGGCTGGAAAAATATTACGAACAGCTCGGATACCGGCCATGTTTTTGCATTGAGGAACAGGTCATGACAAGGCGGGAATTTTTGGCGGCGATATTGCCTTCTCCGACAGGGGCGGTGGTCGAGTGGCCGGAATATATCACAAATTACGCCGCGCATTCAGCAAGCCGGGAAGGTGGCGGCATGATATGCACCGGCGGCGGGCATGCTCTTTGTGTGCCGCAGGGTGATGAGCTGCTGATTCGTGACTGGCGGTGTGCCGCGGATGGAGGTTATGAGCTTGCTGCCGCGGTGGACGGCGCGTTCGGCGCTGAAACGCTGCGAATTCGCATGCCGGCGGTTGCGGGACAAAGCGTGCGAAATTACGGATGGGTATATCCGCTCGACGGCAATGTCGGGCGGTTGATTGATACGAACGGCGATGGATTGCCGTATATGGGTCTTGTTTTGGATTAAAGAAAGGACGGATTGACGGTTTTGGTTGTGGTATTTTTGGCTCAAGGTTTTGAGGAGCTTGAGGCGGTTGCGGTTATTGATGTTTTACGGCGTGCCGAATTGGCGGTCACAGTTGTTGCCGTTGGCGGCGGAATGGTTGTTACCGGGTCGCATGGAATTTCTATAACTGCGGATATAACGGAAAATGAGCTTGATTGTGCCGCGCCGGATGCAATTGTATTGCCCGGGGGGCTTCCGGGAACCACAAATTTGGAAAAATCTCCGATTGTGCAAAAAGCCATTGACGATGCGGTATGCAAGGGGACGTGGATTTGCGCCATATGTGCCGCGCCGTCGATTTTAGGACATAAAAATCTGCTTAAAGGACGCGACGCAACCTGTTTTCCGGGACACGAGCAGGCGTTGGATGGTGCGTATATCAGCGAAAATGCAGTAGTGGCAGACCGCCCGTTTATTACCGGCAAAGGCGCGGGCGTTGCGGTAGATTTCGCGCTTGAGATTGTTGCCGCGCTGTGCTCGCCGGAACGCGCAAACCGGCTTCGCGGCATAATGCAATGCGTATGAATATGAAAAGCACGCCAAAACCCGCCCGTGATACCGATATTCGCCCGGCAAAGGCGGAATTAAGAGCACAGTACCGCGCCCGCCGCAGGGTTATGAATGCGGAGGAGAAGCGGCGAATGGATACCGCAATTTTCGAGCGTGTTGTCGGCATGGAACAGTATCGGCGATGCGACATGCTGTTGGCATATGTGTCCACGGCGGACGAGATTGACACGCGGCAGCTGATATCGGCAGCGTTGCGGGACGGCAAAACGGTAGCGGTGCCGCGGTGTGTGCCGGACAGTCGCCGGATGGAATTTTACCGCATCAATGATTTGTCGGAATTGGCGCCGGGAAGTTATGGTATTCCGGAACCACCGCCGAATCCCGCACAGCTGGTTGGCGATGCTTCGCCGAACAGCATTTGTATTGTTCCTGCTTTTTGTTACGACCGCGAAGGATACCGGTTGGGATACGGCGGCGGTTACTATGACCGCTTTTTGCCGGACTATTGCGGGTGCGCGGCAGGAATTGCATATTCGTCATGCGTGGTTAATCACATCCCGCACGGACGGTTTGATTGCAGAGTTTCATTGATTGTGAGCGAAAAGTTCATTTGTATAGTCGAACCATAACAAGGAAAGGGCGTGTCCGAAAATGTCTGAAGAATTAGACAAGATTTTGAAGGATATCCAAAAAAGAAAGACGATTGCTCATGCCGAGATGCAGGATCAGGTGGAAAAACAACGTCAGGAAAAAATTTCCGGATTCAAGCTGGAGCTTGATTTGGAGGATGAAATCCCTGTACCGGCTGTTGCAAAAACGGCCAATTCCAGCGGAGATTATGCGGCAAATCCGCCATCGGAAAGGCTTTTTGTGGAAACTGCGGAGGAATTGACAAATATTCCGGCGAAAAACGACATTTTTTCATCGGGTTTGGATGCTGAGTCATTGCCGCCGACCACCGATAGACCTCTGGTCGAAAAAAAGAAGAAAAAACAAACCGCCGCCGAGCGTATAGCTTGGGGATGGTCGCGTGCCTTTTTGTATTTGGTTCTTGTTATTGGCGTTTCGGGCATTCTGATTTTTGTCGGGATTACAGGGTCGATAGATTTGCTGGGGTTCAACAAATCAGAAGCAATTGTACGTGTGACGATTACACAAGAGCATTGCGACGACACGGCAAAGCTTGCAAAGCTGCTTGATGAAAATGGAATTATCGACCAACCGTTTATGTTCAATCTTTATTGCAAATTCACGGACAAAACGGCATTTTCACCGCGGGAGGATGTGCCGCTTCAAGCGAGCATGGGATATGAAGCGGTGATTAACGCGTTGAAAACGGTTAAAAACGTCAGTGTTAAGGTTATGTTCCAGGAAGGAATGACGGCGCGCGAAATTGCCGCGCGGCTTGAGGAAAACGGCATTTGCCCGGCGGATGAATTTATCGATGTGCTGAACAAGGGCACATTTGCACAATCCTTCCTCGCGGATGTTCCGGACGGCGGGGAGTATGACAACCGGTTTGTGCGGTTTGAAGGGTTCTTGTTTCCCGATACGTACGAATTCTATGTGGACGAAAAGCCGGAAAATGTGGCAAATAAATTCCTCACAACATTCAGCAACAGGGTGGATATTAACCTGCGTATCAAGATGAAAAACGAAGGCGTAGCGTCGGTTTATGATACTATTATTATGGCGTCAATTATCGAATGGGAGGCAACAAAGCCGTATATGACCAGCGTGTCCCGCGTGTTGCACAACCGATTGAATCCGGCAACAGGACTGCCGAGATTGCAGTGTGATGCGACATATCGGTATTTGGACCAGTATCTTCCGTGGATCGACGGCGCACGGCAGACAGAGCACAAGGCTTACACACTTTATAATACCGATGTATGTGTTGGATTACCGTTAGGCCCGATTTGCAACCCGGGATTGGATGCTATCAACGCGGCTTTGAACCCGTCCACCGAGGCCAAGATTATGAAGGCAAATTATTTTGCCACCGACCGCAATGATGAGCAAGGAACAACCTATTTCTCAAACACGCTTGCGGAGCATGAGGCGATTTGCCGCAGATATAAGATTGGCGCTTACGGATAAATGACCCGCAAGCGCGCCCTCCGGGCTTTGAAAGGTGTGACGACATATGGCGGGGAATAATGCTCCGTTGGCGGATAGGATGCGTCCGAATTCGCTGGATGATATGGTGGGCCAGCGGCATTTGCTGGCTCCGGGTAAGGCATTGCGTGGAATCATTGATTCCGGGCGGATTCCCAATCTGATTTTTTACGGTCCGCCCGGCATCGGAAAAACCACACTTGCAAGTATTATTGCAAAGCAAACCGACATGCGGCTGCACAAGCTCAATGGGACGACAGCTTCCACAGCAGACATTAAAGCGGTGGTCGAAGAGCTGGATACGCTGGCGGCGGTCGGTGGGATATTGCTTTATTTGGACGAAATTCAGTATTTCAACAAAAAACAACAGCAGACCTTGCTGGAACATATTGAAAACGGACGCATCACGTTGATTGCATCCACTACCGAAAACCCATATTTTTATGTATACAGCGCGATTTTGAGCCGTTCCACGGTATTCGAGTTCAAATCGGTGGAAGCAGAGGAAATTCAGCCTGCGGTTTTGCGCGGATTTGACATTTTACGGCAGGAGCGGGACACCGCTATCGCTGTGGAGGACGAGGTTGTTGGGCATATTGCCGCGTCATGCGGCGGAGATGTGCGTAAGGCGATTAACGCGGTGGAATTATGCGTTCTTGCATCGTCGCCGGATGCCGAGGGCGCTTTGCATGTTACCGCCGGGCTTGCGCGGCAGCTGTCGCAAAAAAGCGCCATGCGGTACGACCGCGAGGGCGATGAGCATTATGATATTTTGTCGGCGTACCAAAAATCCATGCGCGGTTCCGACCCTGACGCGGCGCTGCACTATTTGGCGCGGCTGATTAACGCCGGGGATTTGCCGTCGGCATGCCGGCGGCTTATGGTTTGCGCCTGCGAGGATGTGGGGCTGGCTTATCCCATGATTATTCCCATTGTCAAGGCGGCGGTGGACGCGGCGGTGCAGGTGGGGTTGCCGGAAGCGCAAATGCCGCTGTCCGCGGCGGTTGCGTTGGTTGCGCTTGCGCCGAAATCCAACACCGCACATGCGGCACTCGGACAGGCAATGGCCGACATCGAAGCGGGACTGTCCGGACCGATTCCGCGGCAGCTGCAAAACAAGCATTATGACG
>JGI994J12354_10002360_pt1 | contig 18553 bp, 17 predicted proteins | sample IntmicLarv3ML3BL_FD_12354 | JGI IMG/M metagenome (IMG submission 12354)
CAGTGCGATTATCTGATCGTCGGCGTCAACAGCGATGAGCTTGTTAAATCATATAAAAACAAGGTCGCTGTTGTTCCGTTTGAGGAGAGAGCAGAGATTATTTCCTCTATCAAGGGCGTAGACGAGGTTCTGCGCATCGACACGCTGGACAAGCTGGACGCCTGGAACCGCCGCCGTTATGACCTTCTGTTCATCGGAAGCGACTGGAAGGGTAACGACAGATGGTCGGAAACCGAGAAGATAATGGGAGAGCATGGCGTTCGTGTCATATATCTGCCGTATACGCAGGGAACCACATCGACACTGCTTCGCGAGAAGCTGACGGGATATTGATGGTGTGGGGATACACTTATTGTCTTCATTGGATTTGTTCGCAATAGAGGACGCTTCGCTCAAAATTTGAAACTTTAAAGAGATAGCATTATGGAAAAACAGGAAAACCAACTGAAAAATCAGGTTATTTCGGGCCTTATATGGAAATTCAGCGAGCGAGCTGGAGTGCAGATATTCAATTTCGTTGTGTCAATCATTCTGGCCAGAATGCTGGCGCCAAACGACTTTGGCCTGATTTCCCTTGTGACCGTTTTCATCACGCTTGCGGATGTTTTCGTAAACAGCGGATTCGGAAACGCGCTTGTCCAGAAAGCGGGTGCGGATGAGCTTGATTTTTCCTCCGTGTTTTATTTCAGCATGTGTACATCCATAATGCTCTATATTGTGGTATACCTTTGTGCCCCCGCTATCTCACGTTTTTTTGGAAATGAGCTTTTAACAGCCATCACCCGCGCAATGGGGATAAGGTTGTTGTCGGCCGGCATCAACAGCGTTCAAAATGCCTATGTGCAGAGAAATATGCTTTTTCGGAAATTTTTCTTTGTTACGCTGGGGGGGACATTGTCATCCTCTGTCCTCGCCATCATTATGGCGCTCAACGGCTACGGAGTATGGGCTCTCGTTGTGCAGTATGTGGGCAGCTCGATTGTTAACTCGGTGCTGCTGTGGTTCATTGTGCGCTGGCGTCCGCGGCTGATGTTTTCATGGCAGCGGATGAAAGGGTTGTTTTCATACGGCTGGAAGCTGCTTGTGGGTGCTCTTATCAACACCGCGTACAACGAACTGAGAAGCCTTGTGATTGGGAAAATGTACAGTGCGGTGGACCTCGCATACTATACCAAGGGGAAAAGTTTTCCTAACCTCATTGTCAACAATGTTGAAGCGACGATTGCGTCGGTTTTATTTCCGGCAATAACAAAAAAACAGGATGACATGGAGCAGGTTCGCGCGATGACGCGGCGGTCTATCCGCACAAGTGCATATATAATCATTCCGGCGATGACGGGACTCGCGGTCGTGGCAAAGCCGCTTGTACTGCTCCTGCTGACAGAAGCGTGGACAGAGGCTGTTCCGTATCTGCAAATGTATTGCTTTACTGCCGCTCTCATGCCGATGCAGTCCGCGAATTTGCAAGCCATAAAGGCCATCGGGCGGAGCGATATCGCGTTAAAGCTCGAAATAATAAAGCGTTCACTCGGCCTCGTGGTGCTGTTTCTCGTGATGAACCACGGAGTTTTTGCCATAGCGCTGAGCGCAATACCGATGTCGGCGATAATTTCGATCATAAACGCCGCGCCGAACAGCCGGCTGCTCAACTACAAATACTCGCAGCAGCTTCAGGATATAGCCCCATTTGTCGGCATGAGCGCCGTGATGGCGGTTGTTGTCTACCCGATAAACTGGCTGCCGCTTCCCGAAATTGCAATATTATCCATACAGTGCCTCCTCGGGGCCGCAATATATTTAGGTGAGTCCATACTCTTCAAGGTGGAGAGCTTTACATATATCAAGAACATAATAAAAGGCTTCATCGGGAAACGTAAAAAAGCCTCTTGAACCAAGCCTTTTAACAGCATAAATCCCCGTATTGCGACCGCAATACGGGGATTTAAATTATCATGGGAAGCTACATAACAAAAGAAGCCACGGTTCCATAGCCATCTCCGGTACCGCCGCAGACGGCATAGGATCCGCAGCGCACCCAGGCATGGGCAACCATCGCCCCGTCTTCCTCCAGGTTGCGTCCAACACCCAGATAGAGTGTCGATTGCAACCGGTAGTCCCGCAGCAGCCGCTGAGCAACCATCGCCTGAACGAGGCATTTGCTCTCCCACGGTACGCGGCGCGCAACACGCGCGACCTTGTCCGCGACATGGTAGATATTTCGCCGTACGTCAATGTTCTCAAAATCTTCGGACTCAGTCTCCCGCCCGGGTTCTCCGAGATAACGGTGAAGCTTGGTCCCCGGATAAAAATATATTCTAAAGCGCGCAACCGCCGCAAGAAACACGGCTTTTACGGTCAATCCGCGACGTTTGGTTTTGAAAATAAAATTATATAGCAGTTTAAACACATTCATCCAGCCTTATAAAACCAATATCGGAGAGCTTATAAAGAAACGACATCACGCTTTCGCGGCAGACGGCTTCTTCCACCTCATAAATATCCATCAGCCCGGAAATGATGCCAACAGAGCTCTTGCCGTCGGCCAGCATATCCCATATGTCATTGGCAGAGCCGGTGAGCATAAAGTATTTTCCGCTGTCAAAATCAATCATTACCTTTTCTCCGGCAAGATCTGTAACATCGGGTTTTTTAAGGATTCGCACAATAAAATTTTCAGACATATCCATACCTCCGGTGACTTAATCTAGGGAATCAAGGCAAATTCTTCGGCAAGCTCTGCCGCAATCGCCGCGATTCTGGTTATACCTCTCGGCACATAAACCCGGTACACATCAATGCCCGCGGCAATGGTAAGTATTTTTTTAAAAACATGGGGTGGCATACTTCCGCCGGCAACGTGCATTTGGAGGCGGTAGAGATTGTTCATGATGAAAGTGAGCTTAGCATGTCCACCAATGGGCTCGGAGTGCAGCGATTCCCCTTCCTTGACCGGTACAAGCTCCAATATCATTCCGCCCGGAACAGGGCAGTCATGCCAACCCTTCCGGTCGCGTATCGCGAACTTGTCTCGCTCCGCATCTACGACCGGCAGCGTTTCGGGGTCATATCCGAGCTGAACGCAGGCGTCGCGCACAAGCTTGCGCTGCGGGTAAGCCGGGTTCACAGTTATGGTTCCGCCTTCGATCTCAACGGACGAAACGTCATCGGTCAGGTATTTAAATCCGTTGCCGACAAGCGCGCTGGTCATAGTTGACTTTCCCGCACCCTGCTGCCCGGTAATGATGACCGCGCGTCCCTGCGCAACTATGGCTCCGCCGTGTATCGGTACGCGTCCCCGCTGGATTTGGATTGCGCCGAGGGCCGAGCCCAGGAGGAAAAGCCGGATCATTTCCTGAGTGGTTCCCGGCTCGACCTCTATTGTGATTTTATTCCCGCAGGTTATGTCATAGATTCCGGCATTACAGCCAAAGAGCAGCCGCTCCTCGGAGGGGACGACCTGCCACCATTTGAAAGGGCGCTGTTCCATAGATTCCGGTGCAAACTCCGCTACGTCAACAGGGCCGAGAACTATTTCGACGTCGGGATTTTCGACCTCAACTTGAAGCATTTCAGGGAGGCTTATAGGTGATTTGATTGTGAGTCCGAAAGCGCGGTATAGATGCAACCTAATACACCTCACATTTTTTAATTTTTCTTTTAACAATATTACCATTTCATTCTCGATAAATCAATAAGCAGAGGGGAATTTGGCACCTTATAATTATAGTGACGGTGTTGCTTTATCACTGAAAAAATGATAATATATGAATACTTTCGGCAGATTGAGCGTAATTATCGAAAATTATATTTGTAGGCGGGAGTGAGTGGGCAATGCTGAAAATTTCTGTTATTGGCGCCGGATATGTGGGGCTTGTCTCCGGAGCTTGTTTGGCGAAGCTGGGATATCAGGTAATTTGTCTGGACACAGATTCTGAAAAAATACAGACTCTTAACATGGGAATAATACCGATTTATGAGCCGGGACTCAAGAAAGTGGTCTCGGATGCGAGACAGGCCGGCAGGCTTTCATTTGTCGATGATTACGCGGTTGCGTTGGAGGACAGTGACGTGATTTTTATCGCGGTCGGAACTCCATCCGACGAGGACGGCTCGGCTGATTTGAGGTATGTCATACAGGCGGCTGCCTCCATAGGGAAATATCTAAAAAAATATACAGTAATCGTAGACAAGAGTACAGTTCCGGTTGGCACGGGAAAGCTGGTCAAGGAAACAATTGCGTCGGTTCTCGCACAGAGTGGAAGAGATGTTGAATTTGATGTCGTGTCCAACCCCGAGTTCCTGCGGGAGGGTTCTGCTGTTGAAGATTTCATGAACCCTGATCGCATTATAATAGGCTTTGAGGGTGAGCGAGCCGGCGAGGTTATGAGCCGAGTATATAAGCCGCTTTGCGATAGCGGGAAGAACCTGATTTTTTGCGATGTTGAAACTTCGGAGCTGATTAAATACGCAACCAACGCTTATTTGGCGACACGAATTACCTTTGTCAATGAGCTCGCGCTGTTGTGCGAAGAGGTCGGTGCCGATGTGGAGAAGGTGAGTGCGGCTATGGGTTCCGATTCCAGAATCGGCAATAAATATTTGCAGGCCGGACCCGGATACGGTGGAAGCTGTTTCCCAAAAGATACAAGAGCACTGGTGTCGGTGGGAAGGGATTACGGTGTGAACATGTCTTTGGTCGAGACTGTAATCACGGCCAATGAAAACCAAAAGCGTCACATGGTCAAGCGTATAGTGCAGAAATTGGGCAATGTCAAGGGGAAGAAAGTTGCGGTGCTGGGGCTCGCATTTAAGCCAAATACTGATGATGTGAGGGAATCGCCGGCGGCCGCTGTGGTGAAGGAACTGTCATACAGGGGGGCGTTTGTAACGGTATATGACCCTGTGGCAATGGAGAATTCAAGACGACAGCTCTTCTCGGGTCTGGACCTTCGTTATGCGGATGATGCCTTGAGCGCCGTTGAGGGTGTGGATGGGGTTGTTGTTGCCACAGAATGGGATGAGTTTAGAGATTTGAATATGCTCGAGGTTCTGCGCGCCATGAAAGGCAATGCGCTCTTTGATTTGCGCAACATTTATAACCGCAGGGATATGGAGACAGCCGGATTCAGCTATTACGGTGTCGGAAGATAGGTATAAACCCGGCGGGCGTGTTAAGGTAGGACAAATTTCGGAGTGGTCGGGAAATGCGGTGATTTAATATGGTTTATCGGTTCGGAATAAGAAAGACCCTGCGACTTCTGTTTAATACAAGGTTCATGGCTGTCTTTATAATCGCGGCGGTTCTTGCGACGCTTGTGAGCGTAAGTATCGGAGACGTAAATGAAGGAGACATGTATGAGGCGACTACGACCGTATACAGCGCCTCGTATTCTTCGTATTTGGAGTCCCTGCTTGGCGCTTATATGGCGAAGGAATATGTTGGGGTCACCAACTCATACCGTATTGCGGAACGGGCCGCCGCGAGCGTACAGGATGCCGTTGTGGCCTCGGAGGTTCAGGATATGGTAGATGCTTCCTCGAAGGCCGCCTCGATTGTCATCCGAATATCTGCCAAATCGCGTGACATGGAAATGGCGGTAAGCGTTGCAAATGCGGTGGCGGAGTCATTTGTGCAGGAGGTTTCTTCGATTAATGCGGTGGAGGGAATACGAATCCTTGACCGCGCGGAATATGCCACCATATCGGAGCGAACGGTCACAAAAGTGCTCCGTCTGCGAGTGGCGTTTGTACTCGCGGTTCTGTTTGTGGTGGTTGCTTTAAAAGTTGCAATGGCGGCAATGGACAAGAGGGTCATGGAGGTAAGAGAAGTGACCTTAGATTTGAACATACCGTTTATGGGAGCAATTCCAAGGGAGAAAAGCAAGCACGGCCTTGCTCGTCGCAGGTGAGAGAAGATTTACATGATGCACTTAATCAGAATAAGGGGCGGACGAATTTGAGAGTCTTAATAGTGAATTATCGGTATTTTATTTCCGGCGGGCCGGAGCGGTACATGTTCAACATTAAAGATAAGCTGGAGAGGGAAGGGCATGAGGTTATTCCCTTTTCAATTCTGGCTGACAAAAATGAAGAAACGCCATATAGTCGGTACTTTGTCGAGCCAATCGGGGGCACCGACCAGACATATTTCGAGGATTACAAAAAGACGCCGAAAACCATTCTTCAGATGATTGGAAGGAGCATATATTCCTTTCGGGTAAAAAGGGCTATAAAAAAAATTATTTCGGAGGTTAATCCGGACGTTGTCTATATATTGCATTTTGTGAACAAGCTTTCTCCCAGTGTAATAACCGGAGCAAAGCAGATGGGTAAGAGGGTGGTTGTCCGCCTGTCCGATTATTATCTCCTTTGCCCGCGATTTGATTTTATGTATGAAAACCGACCGTGTGAGGCCTGCCAAATCGACGGATACAGCAGTTGTATTAAGCGGAAATGTGTCAAGGAGTCGAGAAGCGCGTCTCTAATTCGTGTGGCTGCTATGATGATACACAAGACAATAAACGTTTATTCAAAGGTGGATGCATTTGTGTGCCCGTCCCGATTTTTAATGGAAAAGCTGGTGGAATACGGCTTTCCCGCGGAAAAGGTGCATAATGTACTGACATTTACGGAGGATCCAAAGCAAAGCGGGAATTCTATTGGTGAGTATGGGCTTTATATGGGAAGAATTACCGAAGAGAAAGGTGTGGAGTCGCTGGTGCAGGCATATAAAGAGCTGGGGCATGGCTATAGGCTTAAAATCGTCGCGGATGACTCGACGGCGATTGCAGGGCAACTGAAAGAATATGTAAGGGAAAATTCCATGGATAACGTGGAATTCCTAGGGTTTAAATCCGGAGAGGAGCTTCGGGAGCTCGTTCGTGACTCACGGTTTGTGTGCGTACCGTCGATATGGTATGAGAATATTCCCAACACGATTCTGGAGGCTCATGCAAATGGCAAGCCGGTTTTGTGTAGTCGAATCGGCAGCCTAACTGAACTCATAGACGAAGGGTATAACGGATTTCTTTTCGAACCGCTTGATTCGAAAGGGATAGCGGACTGCGTCAGGAAGTTGGATGACGAGGGGTTGGTGCTGCGCATTTCCGAAAACGCCAGAGAATCCTTTGAAAAAAAATATACCGAAAAAGTCCACTACGAGAAGCTTATAGACCTTTTGGAAGTAAAATGAGTGATAATACGATAACTCTTGAAAATTCAGATTTGTATGTGAGGACAAATTATTCGTGGCTGTACAAAACACAGGATATTGTGTCAGCTGTGTATATATTTGTGTCGCTGGTGTGGCACTATACCACGTTATTCCAGTTCATGGTGTTTGCGGTTTTGATATGCCACGCCGCAGTTCTGTGGATGACCAATTCGAAGCAGCTGGCGTACTCGCAGCTCATCTGGATCGTAATATTCGGAGTATTCTTTATCTTAGGAGACATTGCGGGATTCCCGGTGCGCATGGCCGAAGCCGTACGGAGGCTGGCGACCACCATATTATACTACCTCACAATAAACGCGTATATATGCCAGGTGTCTACAGAGGAGAAGCTGCGCAAATTTGCCCGGAACATTACGCTTACAATGACAATTCTCTCCGTATATCTATTGTTCATTCAGGCAGGCACGCTGGGAATGGGAGGGCTTGGCCGCGAGATACGCTTGGGCACCGTGCGCATTAATTATCCGATAGTGGGAGTGGTTTCTTATAACGGAAACTGGATTGGACAGCCGAGCGCAATGGCCGCCCTGCTGCAATTCTACCTCTTTGACCGTGACAGGAAGTTTTCCAGGCTGCTCTTGGTTGCGGCGATGTCCGTATTTGTGTTGCTGTCAGGCTCGCGAAAAGCACTTATTATTCTTATAGGTGCGCCCGTAATTTTTCTGTTTTTAAAAGAGGATAGGGCGTTTTATAGAATTAGAACCCTGCTTATAGGTGCGGCGTTCGGAGTTGCCGTAATTTTTGCTATGTTAAATATACCGTTGTTGTACGACACCATCGGAGCCCGCATGGAGAACTATGCGCTGAGTCTGTTCGGACAAATTGAGTTGACTGAGGGATCCGCGATACACAGGGGCAAGATGATTGATATAGGCACTGAATTGATTCAGGCACGACCGTTTACCGGGTATGGCTTGGATAATTATAAATTTCTCGGAGACTATAGGGTGTATTCGCATAACAACTATATAGAGCTGATGGTCTCTGGGGGGGTATTTGCACTTGTCGCTTACTATTGGTGGTATTTATATATCATAGTCAAAACTTTTTTCTCAAAGGGGAACAGGAAAGCTTGGGCGCTCAGCCTGAGTCTGATTGTTCTGATGCCAATAGTGGAGTATGGCTGGGTCATTTATTTGGATAGAGTGCTTTTCATACCAATGACCATCGCTTACTATTTTCTCGCATCAGAGCGCAGGAAAGAGCTTTTCGGATAAGTGTACAGAAGCCAATAATGAAAAACAATTACAGCCCCTCAGGGTTCAGGCGTTACGTGAACCTTGAGGGGCGGCTGCAATTATTGATTCAATTGGTTAGTTAGGAGAATTACTGGGCGGTGACTTGTGGTTCTAGTGGGGCGGACTCTGCGCTGATTTCAGCAGTAGTTTCAACTGAGTCAGCGTCCGTGGCCTCAGGGCCGGTGCTGACGGATACGTTCTCCGTGTCGATGTTGCTGATTTCAGGAGAAGGGGAAACTGAGGGCGAAAGGGTTTCAACCGGAGGAGCTTCATTTTCCCAGCCCAAGTCGGCGGCTCTTAGAGCTTTCCACGTGTCAGGAGTGCGCCCGGCAGCGATTTTTTGATAAGCGACGATAAGATCGGGATTATCGTCGGCCGCCTTTTTTATTGCGGCAATGGCATTCTCCACGTTGGAGAACGAGCCCTGAGTGGCATACACAATGCCGCCAACCGGAATTGCGTAGTTGATTCCGTAGGGTTGAGGCGGTGCCGAAGGGGAGATGAATCTTGAAGAGGCGGACGTGAGTTCTGATGATGCGGACATGATGTCTGATGAGGATATCCGGGATACTGCGGTGGTGTCCAGCTTATATATCATGTTGTCATCGAAAGCTGTTGCCGCGCCATTCATCTTGAAGTTGTCCAGAGAGGTCATGTTAAATATGTTTCTGTAATAATATGCGTCGGTGGCGGTGTTGTTCAATACGATGGACAGACAATTGAATGTGTTGTCTTCCAGCATAATTTTGGTGTTCAGGGTTCCGCTTCCGGTGAAAAGACTGCCATTTCCACTTAAGGATGTGAAAGAGTTGCTCACAATGGAGACCTCATTGTTTTTAACGGCCCCATTCATGGTGCCTCGTATGGCTACGGCATAGGAGGAGCAGTCCGCGATGGTATTGCCGACGCAGGATATAAAGTCAACAAATCCAACCTCGGTTTCTTCTACATAGTTGCCGTCCACATTAGGAACTCCGTTAGTTATGGTGGAGAAGCCATTTCCCAGAAAAGTGTTGCCGGACAGGGTCACGCTGTTTCCGGAAACCGCGATGCGCTTGATTGCTTTTCCTGAGGCATTGGCTCCGGCATAGCCGGAAATAGTATTCCCGGAAATTGTGACGCCGCGTACATTGTTCGAAGCAGTAAACATGGCATTTGATGTTGAGGCGTCCATCTTTGATATGTTTATGGTGTTGTTGATAATGCTGATATTACCGCTGGAAGAAGTATCCTCGCCTATGCGAATCAGAGTGGAATAGAAGCTTTCAGCGTTTATGGTATTGTTCTCGAAAGTAATGTTTTCGGCGGTGCCGGACATGGCAAGTCTTATGAGGTGCGCGGGATTATTTTTATCGGAGACATATTGGTTGAAGTCGCAGTTGGATACGGTCACGTTACGCACGCCTGTTTCCGAGTTCCCGTAGATAGCCAGTATTTCGTCTCCGCTTCTTTTATTAAAAGTGCAATTTTGGATTGTCAGGTTTTCGGCGACTTCTCCGTTGTCCCAGCCTCTCAGGTTGCGAACCCATACACCGCCGACCGGTGCATCGTGCATGGTCGTGAAAGTGCAGTCGGTCAAAGTTATATTGCGCCACCGAGTATATAGGTCAAATGGGCCATACCCGCGGTTTATGTTTGTGTTGACCGTGAAAGAGCAATTGGTGAAAGATACTCCGTCGACAATCCCGATGCCTATCAGCGTTGATGGTATGCCGGATTTACTGTTGTCGTTTGCTATTTCAAAGTTGAGGTTGCTGATGGAAAATGAAGAAACCTTCTTGCTCACGAGGCTCTGTGACATGATGCAGAATTCTTTGTAGACGCTCGAGGTTCCGGCCGCATGGGTAAATGGAGTGGAGCCGTCAACTGTTATTGTGGCTCCGTTGCCGTCAACCGTGAGCCCATCCGGGATGAAGAGCGTTTTTGAAATAGTGAATTGCTGGGGGTTGCCGTTCTCATCCAGCGAGAACCTTACGGTTTGCCCGGAGGCTGCGCCGTCATTGAAAGCTTTCTGAATTATATCAGTATAATCGTTCTTTACCTTGGTTACGTAGATTATGCCATCGCCTAACGGGGTGTCGTCATCGTCTATTATAATGCTCGAGCCTCCCCATGGAATTAGAAAATATGCGAGGGTCCCGATGAGAGCAACGGTCAGAAATACGCAGGCTATAGCGAACGGATTTTTTCTAAGAAGTTTCATATTTTACCTCCTGATTTTCATAAACCATAAAATTAAACTGTTTCAATTTATGTATAATATATTATAACACGGATTTATTTTAATTGCACCACTAAGTTTATAGTATATCAAAAATGATAGAAAAATGGTATTTTTGCAATATTGAGTTACAATGATTTCATTGACCTGAGAGCGGTATAACATTGACAGATTTAATAATTTCGTTATATAATGCAACGGTATAAGGGGTATTTAAGGTGGAATATTCATTGAAATCGATAGTGATAATAATTTTATATTTCGGACGATTGCCCCAATGGTTTGAGCTGTGGCTGGAGTCCTGCAAATATAACCCGACTATAGATTTTATCATATATACCGATGATAAAACAGGATATGAGTTTCCGGAGAATGTAAAACCACGGTACATTGGGTTTGAGGAAATGAAATCCTGTATACAGAAATGCTTTGATTTCACTGTAAATATAGATAGCCCGTATAAATTATGTGATTTCAAGCAAGCGTATGGATACATTTTTGAAGAGGAAATGGTGGAATATGACTTCTGGGGGCACTGTGATTTAGACCAGGTTATGGGAGATCTGCGAAGCTTCTTGACTAATGAGGTTCTGGAAGCGCATGAAAAGATATACAGGCTGGGTCATCTTGCCGTGTATCGAAATACACCCCGCATCAATCGGCTGTTCCAAGAGCCGGGATGGAAAGATTGGCGGCATATACTTTCAACCCCGTATATTTACGCGTTTGATGAAACGGGAATGCATGTTTTAAGCAAAAAGCACGGCGTGAGGGCTTATGATAAAGTAGAATGTATTGATGTAGCGGGACACCCCGGCTATATAATGCCGAGAAAAGGCGTTGCGAGCTACAGACACCAAGCCTTTTATTGGGAGAATGGGAAAGTATTTCAGTGCTGCCTGATAAAAAATGAAGTACATCTTATAGAACATGCCTATATACATTTTCAGAAAAGAAAACTGCATTATACGTCGCCCATGACAGGAGGGTTTTATATCACGGCCACTCGCTTTTTGGAAAAACCGGTGACCGGCCCGCCGACGGCCGGGGAAATATGTTCGGTCAACCACTATCCGGGTGTGCTGAACATGGCCGCGTGGAGAGTGAAAAACCGGATGCAGAGGATATATGGACGAATTACCGGTAAGCTCAAAAAGATAATATATGACATTTGGCATTATGCAGGATAGCAGTCAGACCTATGTTGGGTTTCGCTTAGCGTGGAGTTTATCTAAAGCCATTCGCAGACGGGCGAAAGCCAGCGGAAAAAGCATCGCGGAATAGAATTTCACTATGGCATAAAAATTGCGTGAGCGGAAGACCAAAAAGCAATGTTTATTGAATTCCCGCTTTTTTTCCCGCCAGACTCGCCGGTTTTCGGGGTTTTCAAAATCCATAAGTGCTCTTGCTTGCGTGATGGTCTGCACATACCCGCCATATGGCTCAAACAGAAGTTCCTGCATGTCATGGGCTTCATAAAAATGGATCCGATTCAGCCAGGCTGCCAAGGCGTCCTCGAGTCTGCGAACGCTGAACGCTGAATGCATACTGCTTCCGGGGCGCTGGCGATAATAATACAGCTTGTCGGTGAGGCAGACAACCTTTCCACACTGATTAAAAATGTGGGGGAAAATATAATTGTCTTCCCCCCATGTGCGTCCGTCGGGGAAGCGAACAGTATGGAATAACGATTTTTTATAGAGCTTGTTACATGGGGCGACGCAATATATATTGTCTTGAGTTACTGCGCGAAGAATGTCTTTCCCGCTGAGATTGTCCCCGATGGGATGTGTAGCCTTTACTATTGCGGGAATAACGGATATGCCGTCGTAGAATGTTTGAAGTGCGCTTATGCACACATCAGCATCTGTGCGCTCAAGGGCCTCATACATGATTTTCAGATAGTCCGGGCTGATATAGTCGTCACTGTCTACGAAAGAAATGTAGGCGCCTCGCGCGTGATCGATTCCGGTATTTCTGGCTGTGGAGGCACCACTGTTGGGTTGATCGATTACCGATATCCTGGAATCGCGCGCCTCATATTCCCGGCATATCCCGAGACAGCCGTCCGGAGAGCCGTCGTTGACTAGAATAAGCTCAAAATGGGGGTAAGATTGAGCCAGAATACTGTCAAGGCACTGAGGCAGATATTTTTCAGCATTATAAACAGGTACAATTATAGATATCAACTTATCCAATAAAAACAACTCCCACGGGCCGAAGTCCGTATTATTTTAGTATTTATTATAACACAGGAGTATGCGAATGAACAAATACAAAATTGCATCCATAATGTTTCTTACAATCTTTGCGTTGACCTTGTTTCCGGTTTCAGTGCATGCCGATGACGCGAGATTTCCGGTAGTGACTCTGAGCTCGTATGAGATAGAGGGTGAGGTCTATAATAATACAGATTTTACTCTGGCGTTTACGATGAAAAATGAGAGCAGTTCAAGCGCGGCGTACAATCTGGCGGTGAGCTATACATCTGCCGGAAATGCCTTTTATCCGTCGTCCGGGACTTCAAACCAGCATTATATTCCGCAAATAGATGCCGGAAGTACATACACCGCCACTTTCCAGCTCTCGTCCAATCCGAATATTGAGGTTGGAGCATACAATATCTACTTCTCATATAAGTATCAAAATGACGCTAATGAGAACATAAGCATGGAGGCGATTATAAGCGTCCACGTGAGCGATGAGAACCTATTGGAGATAAGCGACATATCTATTCCGGCGGAGTGTATGGCGAACAAACGGTCATTTATGAGTATTAAGTACGGAAATCCCGGAAATATGGAAATACGAAACGTTAAGATTGTCATCGAGGGAAATATCCTGGAGGAGGAAAAAGAGGTTTCGGTTCCCAATATGAAGCCCCAGTCGGTCAACTTTGCCGATGCCAATATTACATTTCTGGAGACGGGCAAGCAAACCTTAAAAATAATTTTGTCTTATGAGGATCTTGAGGGTAATATCAGCCGTTCCCAAACGCAATTGGTGACAACCGATGTGTTTGCACAGGCCACCCATACGTCCACGGTGTCTTCAGAAACATCCCCACTATCATCAGAAGAGCCCTTAGGAATTATGAGTAGAATTTTCGAGGGAGAGGCGATAACCCCGGCTGTATTGGTGGCAGCGGCAGTGATTTTACTTGTCGTTATCGGCATTATCGTAATACGAATCAGAAAACACGGCTGATTAAACCCAGCCGGAAAAGGAGGCCCATGTGGAACGTCACTTTAGCCCATATAAAATATTTCATGCAGTTATTCGCAGATTTCCGCTGATTGTTGTTGCAGCAATAATTTCTTTCTTCGTTTCGACGCTGATTACCAATCCAAATACGCCGGACGTGTATGCGGCGAGCTCCACGGTGTATAGTGCGTCCTATGCCTCATACAGGGAGTCGGTTGAGGGAATAAATGCGATGAAAGACTATATTGACATCGTGACTAGCCGCAAGGTGGCGGAGAGAGCGGCGTCATATATACCTGTAGAGTTGTCACCGTTTGAAATAATGGGTATGACTTCAGTGGCCTATTCATCCTCTTCGACGATTATCACAATACAGGCAATGTCTACCGACCCCGAGCTTGCGGTTTCGGTTTCCAATGCGGTGTCAGAGGCATTTACTCAAGAGGTGCAGAATATAACAGCGGTTGAAACTGTGAAAATTCTGGACGGCGCCCGCGAGGCCATATTGGTTGTTGACGGGTATTTGACTGCTATTCGGAACCGCGTATTGATTACTGCAGTGGGGACTGCGGCAATGGTGCTCTTGATAGCAATTATAACGATTTTTGATTCCAGTGTTGCGACTCCGGTCGAGGTCACGCTGAACGGTGAGCTGGTTCTTCTCGGATTCATTCCCGACAACAAAAAAATCTAGGCAGTACCGAGTATCGCTACGATGCTGTCTGGCGCCAATTAATCAAAAGAGGTAGTTTGATTTGCAAAACGTTAACATTAAACTGTACAAGGATGAGAGCGCCATAATAAATGACGCTTATGACCGTATAGTATCTAAAATCATGCTTTCCAAACAGAAATCGGGAAGCGGACTGTTTACGGTGTCCGGCTGTGACCCCAATGTCGGCGCAACCACAACGGCGATAAATATTGCCATTTCACTGGCTGATGCGAATTGGAAAACTCTGTTTGTGGACAGTGACATAAGAAAGGGTTCGGACAGCAAACGGCTGGCTCAGAGCACTCAGTATGGCTTATCAGACCTGTTGTCAGGAGAAACCGGTTTGGAAGAAACCCTCTGTGCCACAAATATCGAGAATTTGCATTACCTTCCCTGCGGAAACCTAACAAGCAGATCCATGCCGCTGATAAGCTCCGAGACTTTTGATAATGTTCTGGGCACATTAGATAAATTGTATGACTATATTATATTTGATTCCCCGTCCCTGAATACCACGGCTGATGCCGCCATCATAGCTTCTAAAACTGCCGGAACCATTTTGGTTGCGGGCTATATGCAAACAAAAACCTCTCACATAAAGCAGGCGAAAATTGAACTGGATCAGCTCGATGCACATTTGGTTGGAATCATACTTAACAGCGTCCCGAAAAAGGACTATCGTCGCTATGTATCGAATTTTGACTATTTTATAAAAAACCCGTTCATTAAAAAAGCCTCCGGGAGAAAGAAGCGGGCCACACCACGCGGAAACATCGAGGAGTAACTCTCTTTGAAACTGCAAATTAATCCGGAATACTCCGCCGGCAGGTGGGGTTTGACGCACATCAAGTAATATTTGTTGTGGGCCTCAAAAAATCTAACGGAAGGTTTGGTAGCAACGTGTTGCAAGAAAATAACTTTTTAAACTTATTGCTATGCGGGGCTTTGGGTACTCAATTGGACCTTCATGAACCCGATTGGGATGCAATCTATCTGCTTTCCCGGACGCACAATGTTTTACCGATAATTTACCACGGTATTTCCATGTTGCCGGGACAGAGTGTTCCTCCCGAACCCCTTTTGTCGGAGCTGAAAGAATATGCGTTCAGGCTCTCTATACGACAATTGCAATCATATGAGGCGTTGAGGACAGTTCTGGACGCTTTCAAGGCTCACAACATAGAGGTTGCTGTGTTCAAGGGAATACTTTTGGCAAAGCTCTATCGTTCCGCGTTTTCCCGGGTTTCGTGTGATTCGGATTTACTTATAGACCCCCTTGATTATGCCGGCGCAGAGGCCATTCTCTTAGAGCTGGGATACACCTATGAAAAAAGCTCCTCGGCAGATAATGTGAAATCATTTGTCTCTGACGCGCTGTCTCTGGATTTGCATACACGGCTGTGGGGAGATGCATATGGCCGCCATAACGATGTGGCGGGACAAATGAATCTGGATGCCCTCGAAAAACGCATCAAAGTGAATTTTATGGGCATGGAAATACCGACGTTCGGCTACGAAGAGCATTTTATTTTCCTTTTGATTCACTTGACCAAGCACTTTGTAGTAAAAGGCGCCGGTATTCGGCACTTCTTAGACATTTCGCTTTACTATAACGCTTATATGCAGTATATTAATTTGCAACACCTTTGGAATTCAATTACAGAGCTGGGATTCAAAAATCTGTGCCTACACATTTTCAAAATCTGCATTGACTACCTTGGCATGGATCCGCAGATTATGGAGAATCAGCCTTTCGAACCGGATGCGCCGGTATTCAACAAACTCCTTACGGACGTGATGGACGCCGGAGTTTTTGGAAACGCGCAGGAGCGTGCTGTCGCCAATGATGTTCTCCGCCAGTCATATTATGTGGGGATATCGAATAAAAGTCGCGGATGGCTAAGGCTGCACTTTTTGTTCCCGAGCCCTTATGCCTTATCAACAAAATACCGTTACGCCAAAAAATGTCCCGTATTGACCCCCGTTGCGTGGGTTCACCGTCTGTTTAGCTTCCTTATGCATAGGGTGTTTCAAAAGGAAAAAATGAATATATCCGCAACAATAGATATGGCGGACAAGCGTATGAGTCTCCTCTCGGACTTGAATCTCATCAAATAAGCGATAAAAATTAACTGAAAGCATGTGATAACTATGAGTGTGGCTTTGGTCACAGGGGGTGCGGGCTTTATTGGTTCTCACCTTTGCGAGAGCCTTTTGAGCGACGTTAACACCATCGTGTCAGTTGACAATTTTAACGACTATTACGACCCTGCGGTTAAACGCAGGAATATTGAGCTTATAGAAAAAGCGGCAAAAAAATGTGATTCGGAATTTCACTCCATCGAAATGGATATTCGGGACGACAAAGGAATTGACGAGGTGTTCCAAATATATTCGCCGGATGTCGTTATCCATATCGCCGCCTGCGCAGGAGTCAGACCCTCCATTGAGCAGCCCGCACTCTACTATGACGTCAATATAAATGGAACTTTAAACATATTGGAATCAATGCGAAAACACGGAACGAAAAAACTGCTGTTTGCCTCCAGCTCATCTGTATACGGAAACAACAAAAAATTGCCATTTAGCGAAAACGATTCGGTTGATGAACCAATATCGCCGTATGCCGCAACCAAAAAATCGGGAGAGCTGCTCTGCCATGTGTACCACTCTCTTTATCAAATAAATATAGCCTGTCTTCGATTTTTTACGGTCTACGGCCCACGCCAGAGACCGGACCTGGCTATCAACAAGTTTACACGTCTGATTTTGAATGATGAAGATGTCCCGGTGTATGGAGACGGCTCCACGCGAAGGGACTATACCTATATATCCGATATTATTTCCGGTCTTCGCGCCGCCATGCGGTGGGTGGATACGGAGCTGCCGCAATACGGCGTTTTCAATCTGGGAGAATCCCACACAGTAAGTTTATCCCAGATGCTCAGGACAATTGAAAATGTTTTAGGAAAAAAGGCGCACATTCTGCGACTTCCAATGCAACCGGGGGATGTGGAGCAAACGTATGCAGATGTCTCTAAGGCGCAGAAAATGCTCGGATATATACCCACAACCAGCTTTGAGGATGGAATCTCCGAGTTTGTCAAGTGGTATTTGGAATGCGCACACGACGGCGTCGGATCGGCTTGATGAGACGGTTTGCTTTATATCGCATCCTGCCTTGGATACTGGTCGGGGTTTGTCTTGTTGTGCTACTGTTTTTCTCGGGGCAGGATGCCACAAATTCCCACCGCATATCCGGTGGCATAACCAACAAGCTCATAAAGGCGCTACGCGTCCCGCTTGACTACCTGAGAACAGCTTCAAATCAAGAGGTTCACGATAGCCTGAATATGTTTATTCGAAAAATGGCCCACAGAGCTATCTTTTTTGCAATTACATTGTTCTTATTCTGGGGAATCAGGCAATATACTACAAAGATTCCCTACGTCTTCTTGCTTACTCTCCTCAGTTCGCTTGTAGTTGCCTGTCTTGATGAGCTTCACCAGTATTTCTCCATCGAACGCAACTCTTCCCCATTCGATGTATTCATAGATATGCAGGGAGCGTTGGCTGCACTATTATTAATATTCGCATTCTATATTCCTGTCTATATCACAAAGAAAACCACAAACCCGGACCACTCAGAGCTCGATAAATAACGTCAGTCACACCTGAAGACAACAACCCCCTGATGTAGGAAACAGACATCAGGGGGTATTCTTATGGGCAAGTGGAATATGAAAACAAACGTCATCTCGGGGCGTTCTTGCGCATGTCTGCTATTCTTGGGGCAGGACACTTCGGCATGGAGGTCTTAACACATTACATCTTCTTCATATGATCCGCTCACCCGAAACGAATACCTCGACATCAAAGGAATAGTTCGTAAAGGTCGGGAGGCTGGTATCCGCTCCGAGAGCCAAAGCGATAAAGGCGAT
>JGI994J12354_10002361_pt1 | contig 18540 bp, 16 predicted proteins | sample IntmicLarv3ML3BL_FD_12354 | JGI IMG/M metagenome (IMG submission 12354)
TCCGCTGTCAGATTTAGCAAATGAAAAAATGCAGGAAATAAATCAGGCATACGATACAATTATGGAATTTCGCCGCAATGGAGGGAATTCACATGGCGGATATCGGGACATCCGCAATATGATTATGAACAACCGTCTTGCCGATGCCGAACAGCTTTTAAACGGTGTGCCCGAATCAAACAGAAACGCAGAATGGCATTATCTTAAGGGCACGGTTCTTTATCGAAAGGGATTTCTTGAAAATGCCTATTCGCATTATCAGCAGGCGTGTAATATGGATCCTTCGAATCCGGAATATAAGCAAGCTCTGAATTCAATGATGAAAAACCGTAATGGATATAACGCGCCTTACCGCACAACAGGAAGCTCAAGGGGATTTTCAAGCTGTGATGTTTGTACGGGGCTTATTTGTGCTGACTGCTGCTGTGAATGTATGGGCGGGGATTTAATAGCTTGCTGCTGATTTGGAGTGAACAGGTTGAAAAACAGTTCAAGGCTTGCACTTGCCGCAGTTATTGCGGCACTTGCCGTTACCGTTATGATGTTGTCAATATTTCCGTTTGTAACATATGCGCTTCCCGGGATTGCAGGTGCGCTTATGATAATTGTTGTAATTGAGGTCAATAAAAAATGGGCTGTCGGAGTATATGCCGTATCGGGAATTCTTTCCTTGCTCCTTGCTCCCGATAAAGAAGCCGCATTGTTTTATATATTTCTTTTAGGATACTATCCAATCCTGAAATCTGTTTTTGAAAAGCTTAAAAGCAGAACACTTGAATACATTTTAAAGCTGGCAGTTTTTAATGTGTCGGCAATAACCGCAACATTTATCGCAATAAAAATGTTTGCAATACCAATAGAAAGCATACCGCTTTTGGGTAAATATTCAGGGATAGCATTTTTATTGTTAGGCAATATTATATTTGTACTTTATGACAAACTGCTTAACGGATTAGCGACACAATATTTAGTAAGAATTCATCCGTACATTAAAAGGTTATTCAGATAAGGGGATTGAGGAATTTGGCATCAAAATTTACAGTAACATTGTCTCAAATTATTAAGGAAACGTCTTTGGAATCAATATATATGCCGTCAAATCCTGATGAAATATTGATTTCAACTACGGACATAAACCGACCGGGACTTCAGCTTGCAGGCTTTATGGATTTCTTTGATAATACACGGGTACAGGTTCTCGGACGAAATGAAATGATGTTTCTTGAAGCTCTTGAACAGGAAAAACGTTTAGCAACAATAGACACTTTTTTTGCGTCCAAGCCGCCTGTAATTATTGTCGCACGGGGTATCAGTCCGTTTGAAGAGATGGTATCTGCGGCAAAAAGATATGATGTTCCGCTTCTTGTATCTCAGGATTCAACATCGGGCTTTATGTCAGGAATCATTGCTTTTCTTAACGTTGAGCTTGCCCAGAGAATAACACGTCACGGTGTACTTGTAGAGTGCTACGGCGAAGGTATTTTGCTTACAGGTGACAGCGGTGTAGGAAAGAGCGAAACGGCAATAGAGCTTGTAAAAAGAGGTCACCGTCTTATCGCCGATGACGCGGTTGAAATAAGAAAGGTATCGAACAAAACACTTGTCGGCTCGGCTCCCGAAAACATACGTCATTTTATTGAGCTTAGAGGAATAGGAATTATTAATGCACGGCGGATATTCGGTATGGGTGCAATTAAGCTTACGGAAAAAATTGACCTTGTAATCAATATGGAACCATGGGATAAAAACAAGGTTTATGACCGGATGGGAATGGATAATCAATTCACCGAAATTTTGGGGATTTCGGTACCTCAGCTTACAATTCCCATTAAGCCCGGACGAAATCTTGCAATTATCATTGAGGTTGCGGCGATGAACAACCGTCAGAAAAAGATGGGGTATAACGCAGCAGAAGAGCTTTTACACAATTTGGGAATGAGCTCAAATAACGATCCGGGCGAGGATGTTAAAAAAGAGTGGGAATCTTTTTAAATTTTGAGGAGGGGTTTTAATGTACTATCTTGGAATTGATTTAGGCGGAACCAATATAGCCGCAGGTGTTGTTGATGAAAGCTTTAAAATCATAGGCAGAGGAAAAATAAAAACAAATCTTCCGCGTCCGTCCGAGGATGTTGTGAAGGATATTTACAATGCCGGAGTTATGGCTGTAAATGACGCAGGACTTACGCTTGACGATATAGCATCTGTCGGAATGGGAGCGCCCGGAACTGTCAATCCTGAAACAGGGATGATTGAATACGCAAACAATCTTAAATTCAATATGGTTCCTGTACGGCAAATACTCGGCGAGCTTTTTAAAAAGGATGTCTATATCGAAAATGATGCTAATGCTGCCGCCTTTGGAGAATGTATAGCAGGCTCGGCAAAGGGTGCAAAAAATGCGGTTGCCATCACGCTTGGCACAGGTGTAGGCGGCGGAATAATTATCGACGGAAAGGTCTACTCAGGCTCAAATTACGCAGGTGCCGAGCTTGGTCATATCATTATTGACTGCAATACAAGCATTGAATGTACCTGCGGACGAAAAGGCTGCTGGGAGGCATTTGCCTCGGCATCGGCACTTATAAGAATAAGTAAAGAAGCAATGGAAAAAGATAAGAATTCCCTTATGTGGAAGCTTTGCTCGGGAAATACTGATACAATCAGCGGCAGAACAGCGTTTGACGCTATGTATAAGGGTGATAACACAGGAAAACAGGTTGTTGAAGCCTATATACGTTATGTCGGTTGCGGTCTTGTCGATTGTGTTAATATATTTCAGCCTGATGTTTTGTGTATCGGCGGAGGTATTTGCAAGGAAGGTGAAAACCTTCTTATTCCGCTTAAAAAGCAGCTTGAAGCCGAAAGGTACAGTAAGCACTCAATCAAGCAGACAAAGCTTGTTATTGCCGCTTTAGGTAATGATGCCGGTATTATCGGCGCGGCAATGCTTTTCAAATCAAACTAAAGGAGAAATTTTGTGAGTTCTTATTACGACATATTCAAGGATGTTGTAAACAGCACAGGATGTAAAATACTTATAAATGAACCCATGAAAAATCATACAAGCTTTAAAATCGGCGGAACTGCCGACTGTATGATGCTTCCTGAAAGCGAAAAAGTATTATCTGATATTCTTAAGCTTTGTGCACAAAATAATATACCGGTAACCTTTATGGGAAACGGTTCAAATATGCTTGTGTCCGACAGCGGAATAAGGGGTACAGTAATTAAGCTTGACAAGGCTTTCAGCGAAATATCACTGCTTGACGATGGAGTTACTGTTCTGTGTAAGTCCGGTGCATCTCTTTCAAAGCTTTGTTCCTTTGCTCTTTCAAACGGACTTTCGGGACTTGAGTTTGCATGGGGTATTCCCGGAAGCGTTGGCGGTGCCGCGTTTATGAATGCGGGAGCCTATGGCGGAGAAATGAAGGATGTTTTAATCGAATGCTCCCATATGGATGAAAGCGGAAAATCAGGTGCTTTTTTAAAGGAAAGTCTCGACTTATCATACAGACGCAGTGTCTATTCCGATTTAAAGCTTATTATAACTTCGGTTAAGGTTAAGCTTAATAAGTGCAATCCCGACAGAATCAAGGAAAAAATGACAGAGCTGATGCAAAGGCGGCTTGATAAGCAGCCTTTGGAGTTTCCAAGCGCCGGAAGCGTTTTCAAACGGCCTGAAGGACATTATGCCGGCGCACTTATAGAATCGTGCGGACTTAAAGGATTCACAATCGGCGGAGCACAGATAAGCGAAAAGCATTGCGGTTTTATAATTAACAAGGGAAATGCGACCTGTAATGATGTGATTGAGCTTATCAGACATATACAAAACAAGGTGGAATCCGTTCATAGCTTATTGCTTGAATGCGAAATAAAAGTTATCGGGGGATAATCTTTTTGGAATTCATAATTATAACAGGAATGTCAGGGGCAGGGAAGAGCAGAACAATTGATACGCTTGAGGATATCGGTTTTTTCTGTGTTGACAATATGCCGCCCATGCTGCTGCCGAAAATAGTCGAGCTTAGCAGTGAAACCTCTGAAAAATTATCAAAGGTTGCTGTTGTCTGCGATGTCAGAGGCGGCAGATTTTTCAGTGACTTTTCAGGTGTGCTTTTAGAGCTTGATAAAAAAGGATTTTCATATAAACTGCTTTTTTTAAATTGTAATGATGATGTGCTTGTTACCAGATACAAGGAGTCCAGACGAAAGCACCCTCTTGCGGAAATCGGTGAAGCGTCAACAATAAAGGATTGCGTATCAAAAGAACGGGCATTGCTTAATCCTATTATGCATGTTGCCGATTATCTTGTAGATACTACCTATCTGTCCACTTCACAGCTAAAGCAGCAGATGATAAATCTGTTTTTGGATAACAAGACAAAGGGACTTTCGGTTATCTGTACATCATTTGGGTACAAATACGGACTTCCGCTTGAAGCCGATCTTGTTTTTGATGTCCGTTTTTTGCCTAATCCTTTTTATGTGAACGAGCTTAAAGACAAAACAGGTGTCGATGACGATGTTAAAAGCTATGTTCAAAAGTGGCCGCAAACAAGCGGTTTTTATGAGCGCCTTATCAGTATGCTTGACTTTCTTATGCCTCACTATGTTGAAGAAGGAAAGAGCCAGCTTGTTATAGCCATCGGCTGTACAGGCGGAAAGCACAGAAGCGTAACTATCACACAAATGGTTTTTGAACATATGGTGTCCGAGGGATTTAATGCTACAATGAACCATCGGGATATATCAAAGCTATAAAGAGGGTAATGTTATCTCTTTTTCACTTGAAGCAAAAAACGAAATATGCAAGCACCGACCGATAAAAAAATGCTGTCAGAAAGCGTTTGCATACGGTCTTTTGTTGTTTGGAAAATCATTCTCGCAAAAAAATATATGTATTCAGACCGAAAATGAAGCTATTGCCTATCTTTATGCTGAAGGACTTGCCTCCGTCTGTGGAGTGTATGTAGACATAAAATCAAGCGGATACAGAAAAAATTCTCCCAAAAAGCTATATATATCAAGCATTCCTGATGAAGAACAGCGAAAAAGAGTTTTCGATACCTTCGGACATTCGTTTGATGATTTGAGTATTCGTATTAACCGTGCTAATTTTACTGACGAATGCTGTATCAAAAGCTTTATAAAGGGTGCTTTTTTGGTTGCAGGATGGGTAACTGACCCCAGAAAAGAATATCATCTTGAATTTGTTACCTCTCACAGAAAGCTGTCAAGCGATTTTTCTTGTTTACTGGACGAGCTTTTACCCAAGCCAAAGACGGTCATACGAAAATCAAGTGTAATCCTTTATTACAAGGAAAGCGAAAATATAGAGGACATTCTTACCTTATGTGACGCAACTCTTGCAAGTATGCAAATAATGAATGTCAAAATCGAAAAGGATATCAGAAACAAGGTTAACCGTATTACAAACTGCGAAACGGCAAACATATCAAAAACAGCTGATGCATCCGCATCACAGCTGCTTGATATTCAAAAAATCATAGATGCAAATATGTTTGATGCCCTATCAGAAGAGCTCTGGGAGCTTGCGACACTTCGGATTGAAAATCCCGAAATGTCGCTTCGGGAGCTTGGACAGGCGCTGTCAAATCAGTTAAGCCGTTCAGGTATTAATCATCGGCTTGAAAAACTAAGCCGTATTGCATCGGAAATTAAGGGGAAATAAATGTCAGAGGGTTTTGTTCATTTACATGTGCATACAGAATACAGTCTTTTGGACGGTGCCTGTCGAATAGGTAAGCTTGTACAAAGGGCTAAAGAGCTTGGCCAAAAGGCTCTTGCAATTACCGATCACGGTGTCATGTATGGTGCGATTGATTTTTATAAGTCATGCAAGAAGGCAGACATCAAGCCTATTATCGGGTGCGAGGCATACATAAGCACACGTGCGCGATTCAATAAGCTCACAGGACAGGATAAAGAAAACAATCATCTTGTACTTTTGTGCAAAAATGAAACGGGATATAAAAACCTTATTTATCTGGTTTCATGCGGCTGGACGGAAGGCTTTTACGGTAAACCAAGAATTGACCATGATGTCTTAAAAGAGCATTCAGAAGGGCTTATCGCTCTTTCTGCGTGTCTTGCGGGAGAAATTCCCAGACTTCTTATGCGGCGTGATTATGACGGAGCAAAGGAACGTGCGCTGTTTTATAAGTCGATTTTCGGAGAGGATTATTATATCGAGCTTCAGGATCACGGAATTCGGGAGCAAAAAGAGATATTACCCGATTTATTAAGACTTGCAGACGAAACAGGGATAAAAACAGTCGTTACAAACGATACTCATTATATTGATAAATCAGACAGTAAAATGCATGGCATTCTGCTTTGTATTCAAACAGGTCATACAATCGAGGATGAGGACAATCTTGAATTTACAGGTGAGGAATTTTATCTTAAAAGTGAAGATGAAATGCGAAGCATCCTTCCGGATTATCCTGAATGTATTGATAATACAGTAGAAGTAGCTGATAAATGCAACCTTGAATTTGAATTTGGCGTAACCAAGCTGCCGCATTTTGAGGTTCCGAACGGTGAGGATCATTTTGCGTATTTCAGCAGAATGTGCAAGGAAGGTCTGGCAAAAAGATACGGAAATCCTCCGGCTGAACACATTGAGCGCCTTGATTATGAGCTTGATATAATCAACACAATGGGTTATGTTGACTATTTTCTTATTGTTCATGATTTTATACGGTATGCAAAGGAAAAGGGGATACCTGTCGGACCAGGAAGAGGCTCCGGCGCAGGCTCTATTGCCGCGTATTCAACAGGAATAACCGGAATTGACCCGATGAAATATAATCTCTTGTTTGAGCGTTTTTTAAATCCCGAGCGCATAAGTATGCCCGATTTTGATATTGATTTTTGCTATGTGCGCCGTCCTGAAGTTATTGATTATGTTATCGAAAAATACGGAAAAGACCATGTTGCCCAGATTATTACATTCGGAACAATGGCAGCTCGCGCGGCAATACGTGATGTAGGACGTGCAATGGCGTTACCCTACACAAAGGTTGATCAGATAGCCAAAATGATTCCCTTTGAGCTTAGTATTACAATCGACAAGGCTCTGGAGTCAGCTTCTTTGCTTCGTGATGCTTATAATACTGATAATGATGTCAAGGAGCTTATTGACATGTCACGCAAGGTTGAGGGCATGTGCCGTCATGCCTCGACTCATGCCGCAGGTGTCGTTATTACAGAGCTTCCTGTCAACAACTATGTTCCTTTGACCAAAAGTGACGATGCTGTCGTAACACAGTTTACAATGACAACTCTTGAGGAGCTGGGTCTTCTTAAAATGGATTTTCTCGGACTTCGAAACCTTACCGTTATCGAGGACACAAGCAAGGAAATCCGAAAACATACACCTGATTTTACAATTGATAATATTTCGCTGTCAGACGAAGATGTCTTTGAAATGCTTTCAAAGGGTTTTACTGACGGCGTGTTCCAGTTCGAGTCGGCAGGTATGACAAACGTTTTAAGCGGACTCAAGCCTGACAGCATCGAGGATTTAATCGCGGTTATTTCACTTTATCGTCCTGGACCTATGAAATCCATTCCGACATACATCGAAAACCGTCACAATCCATCAAAAGTTCAATATAAAACGCCTCTTTTAAAGCCGATCCTTGACGTTACCTATGGCTGTCTTGTCTACCAGGAGCAGGTCATGCAGGTATTCAGAGAGCTTGCCGGATATACATACGGTCGTGCAGACATAGTGCGCCGTGCAATGTCAAAGAAAAAAGCTGATGTTCTTGAAAAAGAACGCGGAGCCTTTGTTGAAGGCTGTTCACAAAAAGGAATCTCCGAGCAAATTGCTTCCTCCATTTTTGACGAAATGGGAAGCTTTGCGTCATATGCATTCAATAAGTCCCACGCCGCCGCATACGCCTTTGTTTCGTATTACACAGCCTACCTAAAATGCCATTATCCAAAAGAATATATGGCGGCATTGCTTACAAGCTTTCTTGACAGCTCATCACGTGTTGCTATTCACATTAATGAGTGCCAGCGTCTTGGTATAAACGTTCTTCCGCCGCATGTCAACAAAAGTGAAAATAATTTCAGGGTTGAGGGAGAAAATCTTCGTTTTGGACTGCTTGCAGTTAAAAATATCGGAAGAAAATTCATAGACAATATTGTACAGGAACGTCAACAAGACGGCGATTTTACAAGCTTTTATGATTTTTGCAGCCGTATGCACGGCAAGGATTTTAACAAACGTGCACTTGAAAGTCTCATAAAATGCGGTGCTATGGATGAACTGGGATACAACAGGGCGCAAATGCTTTCCGGCTTTGTACTTGTTCTGGATGAGCTTGACCGTTCGGAAAAAAACAAAATGGAAGGACAACTCGGATTTTTTGATTTAGGAATAGAGGAGAAGGCGGAAGGTCCAAAGCTGCCTGACATCGGTGAACTTGACATGCCTGAGCTGCTAAAAATGGAAAAAGAAACAACAGGACTTTATATTTCAGGTCATCCTGTAAACAGCTATAAGGATTTGTATAAAAAATTAAATATACAAAAAATATCCGATATTACAGAAGAAAGCGATGCGGATAATTATCCATATGCCGACGGTCAATCTGTCAATCTTATGGGAATTATTTCAAGCATAAGCATAAAACCGACCAAAAAAGGCAACTCAACAATGGCGTTTATATCTCTTGATGATATATACGGCAGCATTGAAGCGGTTGTTTTCCCTAAAATCTTTGAAACCTCATCAAACATTATAAAAGAGGATAAAATAATCTTCTTAAAAGGTAAAATATCCTTAAAGGAGGATGAAGTTCCTAAAATTATTTGTGACCGGATTGATACGATTGAAAACGTTGCTTCCTCCGGAAAGCTTTATATAAAGCTTAAAAATGAAAATGATATTCTTTGGGAAAAAGCAAGAGAAATACTCGCTCAAAACAATGGTAAAACACCTGTTACGCTGTATTTTGAGGATACCGGAAAGTATGTCGCTCCAAAAAACGAAATATTAGTAAATGCTGACGAAGCTCTTGTTTTAAAGCTAAGGCAATTTTTAGGGGATAAAAATGTTGTTTTTAAATGAAATGCAATATAGATTAATAACTGTGCAACAAATATCCATATAATTTTCATAAAATAAGTTATATAATATGCTTTGAGTCATTTAGATTTAGATAGGGATGAGAATATGAAAACAATAGGAATTCTTACCAGTGGGGGAGACGCACCCGGAATGAATGCTGCTGTCCGTGCAGTTGTACGCAGTGCGTTTGTTAAAGGAATGAAGGTATTCGGAATAAGACGTGGCTATCAGGGTCTTATTAAGGACGATATGTTTGAAATGGAATTAAGAAGCGTTTCTGATATAATTCAGTGCGGAGGAACAATGCTTTATACTGCAAGAAGCGTTGAATTCAACAGTCCTGAAGGCGTTGCGAAAGCTGTCAAGATATGTAAAAAAAGAGGTATTGAAGGAATTGTTGTAATCGGAGGAGACGGCTCATTCAGAGGCGCTCGAGACCTTTCTGCAAGCGGAATTCCTTGTGTCGGAATCCCTGCAACAATTGATAATGACCTTGCTTGTACTGACTATACAATCGGATTTGACACCGCAATGAATACCGCAACACAGATGGTTGACCTGCTGCGCGTAACATCCGAATCACACGATCGTTGCAGCGTTGTCGAGGTAATGGGAAGGCGTGCCGGCTATCTTGCGCTCCAAACAGGAATATCCGTTGGCGCTACCGCAATTCTTGTGCCTGAGGTTGAATATAATGTCGATAAGGATGTTATAAGCCGTATCAAAAAAAGCATGAAAACCAATAAACGTCACTTTATTGTAATTGTAGCAGAAGGAATCGGTATGGTTAATGATTTATCTGATTACATATATCAGAAGACAGGCATCGAATGCCGCCCGACAATTCTCGGTCACGTCCAGCGCGGCGGAGTTCCTACTGTAACCGACAGAGTTATGGCAAGCCGTATGGGATGCCACGCAGTCGGATTACTTGCAAAAGGAATCGGAAACAGAGTCGTAGTCCTTGACCACAGTCAAATTAAAGATATTGATATCTTTGAAGCACTTGCAATGACAAAGGAATTTGATAAAAAACTTTATCAGGTCGCAAGAGATATATCGGTTTAAGATTTTTGTTTAATAATTTCAAGTGTATCAGCAAATTTAAATAGAAATTGAAAGGAGAACAAATACGTATTAAGGATTTGTCAAGCTCCTGCTCTCAACTTCACAAAATATCAATTTTGTGAAGTTGCTAATTTTTATAAACACTCTAATTTTTATTAATGTAATCCATATCCTCTCTCAGCACAGCAAAATCGAAAGTCAGGAGTATATGCAGACTCAGGGTGACACAGTAATGAAATGATACGACAAGGCGGCACTACTGCCTTGGCACAATTATAAATTAGTTTTACGCCTGAATATTTTCCCATTGTCATTCTGGAGCGTAGCGAAGAATCTTTTGCCACAATCTAAAAGAGCGCGAAAAGATCCTTCGACAAGCTCAGGATGACAAACGTAAAAAGTTTTAACTGGGACAAGGTGCTACAGCTTTTGTTACTTTTTACAGACAAATTCCATCATATATAATGGAACAAACATTAACAACGTATAGAACAATATGAAACATGAAATTTTAGACACAGCCCCTCCCCTGTTGATTGATTTTATTATGAATATGGAAACAATCAAAGGACGGTCTGTCAAGACGGTTGACGAATATTTCCTTGATTTGCGGATGTTTTTCCGATTTTTGAAGGTTAGATTCGGTGCTGTTTCAAAAGACACACAGTATGATGACATTGATATCAAGGATATTGACGTTGCTTTTCTGGAAAAAATCACGCTGCTTGATGTTTATTCCTTTTTGGATTATTTGTTGCGTGAACGTGATGACGGAGCGAGCACCAGGGCGCGGAAAACGTCGGCAATACGTTCTTTTTTTAAGTATATCACGCAAAAAAAAGGACTATTAAAGCAAAATCCTGTAATAGAGCTGGAAACACCGTCTACAAAAAAAGCTTTACCCAAGTATCTTACTCTGGAGCAATCCATGGTACTTCTTGAGAGCGTTGACGGTGTTGACAAAGAACGCGATTACGCAATTTTGACATTATTTTTGAATTGTGGCTTACGTTTGTCGGAGCTTGTCGGAATCAATATAAACAGCATTAACAGTGACGCAACCCTGCGTGTTCTTGGCAAAGGCAACAAGGAACGTATTATCCCTTTAAATAATGCATGTCTGGAGGCTGTAAGGAACTATTTAGAGGTTCGTCAAAATGATAAAATAAGAGATTTTGATGCCAAAAACGCCCTTTTTATAAGCCGCCTGAACAAACGTATCGGTCAGCGTTCAGTACAGCTGATTGTGGAGAAATATCTGAAAAAAATCGGGCTTACGGACGGTTATTCGACACATAAATTAAGACATACCGCCGCAACACTTATGTATCAGCACGGAAATGTCGATATTCGCATATTAAAAGACATTTTAGGGCATTCAAATCTTGGAACGACCGAAATATATACACATATTTCCAATTCACAAATGGTGGAAGCAATCGAAAGCAATCCACTTTCACAGATTAAAATGAAGAAAAACAAAGAAGATTAAAAATCTAATAAAAAAATCTCGTCTGAGATGGTATAACGCCCCAGACGAGATTTTATTATTAATTAGATGAATACCGTTCCAGAAATTGCTTGGTTCGTTCGTTTTTGGGATTGTCAAACACATCATCGGGCGTGCCGTATTCAACCACTAAGCCGTCATCCATAAATAGTATTTTATCTGCGACTTCACGTGCAAACTGCATTTCATGGGTAACAATAACCATTGTGGTATTTTTTTCGGACAGTCCGCTTATTACCTTAAGTACCTCACCGGTAAGCTCCGGATCTAAAGCCGAGGTCGGTTCGTCAAAGCACAGTATATCAGGATTAAGAGCAAGCGCCCTTGCGATGGCAATACGTTGCTGTTGACCGCCTGACAGCTGATGAGGATAAAAATCACTTTTTTCGGACAAACCTACCTGCTCCAGCAAATTTTCACCGTTTTGCCTGATTTCGCTCAGTATGTCTTTTTTGTTTTTCTTATATTCCCGGTTTTCCCTGGCTAAAAGCTCCCCGGCCAGAGTCACGTTTTTAAGCGCTGTATACTGTGGAAACAGATTGAATGACTGAAATACCAACCCAAAATGCAAACGCTTACGTCGAATCTCCCTTTCATCCTGTGTTGAAGGATTTTGAGAATCGAACAGAATCTCATCTTTTACGCAAATATTGCCCTCATCTGCCCGCTCCAAAAAGTTCAAACAACGTAGCAAGGTCGTTTTTCCACTGCCTGAAGAACCAATAATTGCCAACGATTCGCCCTCGTTCAGCGAAAAATTAATGTTTTTCAAAACCTCAGTTGACCCGAACCGCTTTGCCATATTACGGACTTCCAGTATTGCCATATTACAGGTCACGTCCTTTTTTACACCTTGAAATAGCTTAATTTTTTTTCGAAGAAGCCGAAAATCAGCGTAAGTATACCAACGAACAGCAAGTAAAATGCTCCGGAATAGAACATCGGCCAAATTAAGGCGTAGCTGCTCATAAGCTCCTCGGCTATTTTTAAAATTTCCGCTACCATAATAACACGTGCCAGGGCGGTATCCTTAATTAAGGTTATTATTTCATTCGACATCGGGGCGATAATACGTTTGATAACCTGTAACAGTATAACACGAAAGAAAATTTGCATTTTTGTCATACCCAAAACCTGTCCCGCTTCATACTGTCCTTTTGAAATGCTTTCGATTCCACCCCTGAATATCTCGCTGAAGTAACAGGCGTAATTTATCGCAAAAGCAACAATGACTGAATTAAGACGGGTAGCAACCGGTGCACCGAAGATAAAGCCGGGCACATAAAAAACAATAAATATTTGAAGCATTAACGGAATTCCGCGAACAATCCAGACAATAACCTTGACAGTTAAACGGAGCGGCAAAAATTTTGACATTGACCCAAAGGAAATGATCAGACCCAGAGGCAACGCTAAAATAAGTGTCAGCGCAAAAATCAAACAAGTTATTTCAAAGCCTTCAAGAAGCTTTATTGTTACATCCCAAAATCCCATTATTGCTTCCTTTTATTTGTCAGTTTAAATAAACGAACAAATGATTTATCTTTAAAACATTATCCCTTGAAATTTGTGTCCAGCTTTAATCTGTTTTCAATCTTATATTTTATTGCAAGCTCTTCAAGCTTTCCTGCTTCGTTTAATTCTTTTATTGCGGTGTTAACCTTTTGCGTAAGGTCGCTTCCCTTTTTGAATCCTATTGCGTACACTTCTGACTCCAATTCGATGTCAGCAATCGACAAATCGGAATAGTTTCCTCCGCCTGTCATTTTCTGAGCTAAGAGAATATCAACTACAGCGCAGTCAACGGCACCGGATTTCACCTCTGTAAAGGTATTTATTTGTGCAGGAGAATCAACCATTTTTCCTGTATCTCCAATGATTTCTTTAGCTGCAGACTCGCCTGCGGAGCCTTTTTCTGCTGCGGCAGATTTGCCCAATAAATCCTCAGCTTTTTTAAATTTATCTGTATTCTCCGATTTAATAACGATACATTGCTGGTTAAGCATGTAGCTATAGCTGAAATCAACATATTCGCTTCTTTTACGACCGTCTTCCTCAACAGAATTGGCTGTGAAACCGTTCCAAATACAACTGATTGTGCCTGCTGCCAATTCAGAATATTTGCTTTCCCATTTTATCTCCTGAAATTCAACCGTCATACCAAGCTTTTCGCCAACAAGCTTAGCAAGATCGGTATCAAAACCCGTCCATTCGCCGTTTTCTTTATAGTTCATAGGCTCATAAATAGTGACTCCGCAGATAAGTTTTTCATCTTTCTTGTCGCAGGCTGTAAGTCCTGCAAAAATTCCAACAACCATAACCATTGCCAACAAACCGAATAAAATTCTTTTTCTCATAGTATTTTACCCTCCAATATTTTTTTTGTTTTTGCTGATACATTAATAATATACGATATTGGTAACTTGTGTCAATTAAAACTTTGAATTTATCTGTCTGCCGCCAATGCAATCGCACATTCAAGGCGCTTTTTTTGCAACTCACACGAGAGCTTATGCGGAGTAAGGACATCGCCCTCGTACTGATAGTTGTTGGCGTTACATCCGCCGCTGCACCAGAATTTTGCCCAGCAGTCACGGCAACCTTTTTTTGTGTAAATGTTCGTATTTTGAAAGGATTCTCTTATATCCTGTCTTGTTATTCCACTGTCAACCGTTCCCATTTTCCATTCATCCATGCCTACAAACTGATGGCATGGGTAAATATCGCCCTCCGGAGTTACCGCAACATACTCGTTTCCGCAGCCGCATCCTTTAATACGCTTTATAGCGCAGGAACCGTGGTCAAGGTCAATCATGAAATGAAAGAAGTTAAGATGACGTTTTCCTGCTTTTCGATGCTCCGAAAGCCTTTTTGTAAGAGTCTCGTATTCTTCAAATATTGCAGGCAGGTCGCTTTCGTTTATTGAATAATCAAGGCGTTTGTCTGAAACAACCGGTTCTACCGAAATCTGTTCAAAGCCCAAATCATTCAGATGAAATACATCCTCTGAAAAATCAAGATTATATTTTGTGAACGTACCTCTGACATAATAGTCGGTGGTACGATTTTTTATAAGTTTAAGATATTTCGGTACAATATCGTCATAACAGCCTTTTCCGTTTTTCTTAGTTCTTAACCGGTCGTTTATTTCTTTTCTGCCATCAATAGAGAGGACGACATTAGACATTTCCTTGTTTATATACTCGATTTTATCATCAGTTAGCAAAAGACCGTTTGTTGTTATTGTAAAGCGAAACAACTTGCCATGCTCCTCTTCCCTGCTTCGTGCATATTCTACAATTTGTTTTACGACATTAAAATTCATTAAAGGCTCTCCACCGAAAAAATCTATCTCGATATTTTTTCTGTTATGAGAGTTTTCTATAATAAAATCAATGGCTTTGCGCCCTATATCATATGACATAAGCATTGGAGTTCCGCCGAAATTGCCTTTTGAAGCAAAACAGTATTCGCATTTTAAATTGCAATCATGAGCAATATGCAAGCACATCGCCTTTACAGGAGAAGTCTTGAGTTTATCTGTATATTGTTCATAGTCGGTAGTTGTGAAGAGTGATTTTTCACTAATAAGCTGCAAAATTTCATCATAACATTCTTTGATTTCACATTTTTCATATGTATTCATTTTATTTTCAATTTGCTCAAATTCAGGAACACAATTATCCGAAAAGAAATCAAGCATATCATACATAATTTTGTCAGCAAGATGAACTGCTCCGCTGTCGATATCAAGCACTATGTAATATCCGTTTTGCGTAAATTTGCGAATCAAAAAGAATCATTCCTTTGTTCTGTAAGTGTAAGAATTTCCGGATTTGCCTATTCGCTCAACCGTTCCTATTGATGTCAGAATATTAAGCATAGTTTGTGCTCTGTGAAGCGGAATTTTAGCGCTATTGCTTAAATCGCGGGAAACAAAGCCATCAGGAAGGTTGTCGGATAAAAACATTTTGTATCCGGAAGCGCCATTAATATAGATTTCCTCAACAAGCTCATCGGGGATTGTATTGAGTTTTTCATGCTTTCTTCGCCCTTTGTGCTTTTTTTCGGTGGTGCGGTACTCAGTTACATTGAGTAAAACGAGGCATATGGTAAGCTTTTTATTGGTCAGAAGCTCTTTTATATAAAAGATTTCGTCAAACAGATTGTATTTACTGCCTTTTAAAGGAGAGGTATATGATTTAATATGCTCACCGTTTTCATTGATTACTATTACCTTTTTTCGTATAGCAATGGGATAAACCAGCGTTACCGCACATACCTCAAGAAATTGTGTAAGCTTTGACTTAAGCCTGTTAAATGACTGTGTTTGTATCTCAATAATGCCGTTTTCTCCTACTATATCGGCAAAATAATTCGCGATTTTGATTTCATGATTATCACCGAATGGCTCAAAATAATACTTAAGAATACGGTGAAGTGTTTTTTCGCTAAGTGTTCCGATTCCTTTATTAGAGTCCTCTTTTGTTTCGGTAAGTACTTTTTCTTTTGCTTTTTCAAACATAAGCTTGTCCATACATTTACCCCATAATCAACCGCCGAAAACAAACTGTCTTCGGCGGTTGATTTGTCAACAATATCGAATTATTTCTCACACTTTTGATTTGCAACAGTACAGCTTGTTTTGCAAGCCGACTGGCAGGATGTCTGGCACTCGCCGCATCCTCCCTTTTTTGCTGTATCGCAAAGTTTTTTCTGATTTAATGTTTTAACATGCTTCATTTTTGATATCCTCCTGTATTATCGTCTTATTTCGATTAATTATAACACGGTTTTATTCTAATTTCAACTGTATATTTTTTGCGAAGCGCTTACGACCAATTCTGCCCCAGTCGTCCGCCCGAATTTAGGGCACATGCGGACGACAAACGAAAACAATGACTGATGCGCGGGTTCTTCGAACTTCGATTTCATCGTGAAATCGAAAAGCCCTGGAAGGCTTCCGAGACAATATTTTTGAAGGCGTTCAACCGTATACAATAAAATCTGATGTCAAAAAAATATTGCGAAGTCAAGGGAATTTTTTATGGGCAGAATAGTCGAGAACGCGTGACATTACAACAGGAAATTCACACTAAAGTTTTCGCATTTGCCGCAAATATACCGCCGATAGCCCCTGAAAGAATCATCATTACAAGCTTAAAAAGAGATGCGATGGAAAATCCTTCTCCTAAAACCACCATGCTGAAGAGCAAAACAATCACATAAAGACAGCTTGCAACAATCATTCCCAGGAGATATCCCTTTTTTTTGATTATTTTAGATGTAATAAATGCCGAAACAAATGTACCGATAATAAGAACTCCGACAACAATCGGATTGATCTCCGCCAATGGAATGTCCTGTTTTACCATCAGAAGTGAAAACAAAAGCAGAAAAAGCAAAATTACAATTGTTCCTGCAGTAACGCCAAAGCCAACAGCTTTAATTACGATACGGTTTTGATTTATTTCTTTCATTTTTATGCCCCCTGAATATTAATCACTTTGATAAATAATATTCAGTACGCAAGGGGGTTATGACAAGTTTATGGACAAATTTATTACAATGTTAACTGTTCGCCAAAATCTCCCGGTAACGGCGTAGAACCTGCCGCCGGAAGTGTTTTTGTGCGGTAGCGGTGTTCTTTTTCCAGTGAACCTGCAACGTATTTTGAAACCTCTGTAAGACGGTGACCCTTTTTCTGTGTCATTCCTCCGACTCCCTGAGTGTTTTTTGTAGTTTTGGGAGAAATTGCTCCGGAATGAACCAGCAGTCTGCGTCCATTTGAGGATTTAAGCATGAATTCGCATTCTTCCTCAATGTGGAATATTGCAACAATCGGTGATTTGTCAGAGTACGCACCGACAAGCTTTCGGCGATTTTGCTTTGTTTGGTATGCGTTTAAATCAACCTTTCCGACCTTTCCGTTTTCAAAAAAGAACATAAGATAACCGTTATATTCTTTTGTTACGGTCATTTGTATAACGTTTTCACCGTCATCAAAACCAAGCTTTGACGGAATATAATCGCCTCGCGCACTTGCTTTTGTGTCGGAAAATTCATTTGCCTTTGCTTTGTATACTTGACATTTATCGCTGAAAAACAGCAAATCACGGTTATTGTTGCTTTCTATCTGTTCTACAATGCTATCACCCTCCTTGAGCATATGTTCACCGCTCATACGAAGGCTTTGAGGTGTTATCTTTTTGAAATAACCCTCGGTTGTATAGAAAAGGAATACCGGATACTCCGGAACCTCCTCTTCCTCCTCGATAAATTCCTCTTCATCGACAAAAACAAGCATTGTTCTGCGCGGCTTTCCGTACTTTTTCGAAACCTCTTTAAGCTCTTCAATAATAATATTTCTTATTTTTGAGCGGCTGCCAAGAATTTCTTCAAGCTGTGCGATTGCCTGTTCAAGCTTTTCAATGTCATCAAGACGTTTTAGTATATATTCACGGTTAAGGTGTCTAAGCTTGATTTCTGCGACGTATTCCGCCTGAATTTCATCAATTCCGAAGCCGATCATAAGGTTTGGAACAACCTCGGATTCCTCGTCGGTTTCACGAACAATTTTAATCGCCTTGTCAATGTCCAGAAGGATTTTTTGAAGTCCCTTAAGAAGATGCAAGCGTTCCTTTGCCTTTAATAGCTGATATTCGGTGCGCCGGCGTATACAGTCAGAGCGGAATTCTATCCATTCGTCAAGAATCTCACGAACACCCATTACACGCGGCATTCCCTTGACAAGAATATTGAAATTACAGCTGAAGCTGTCCTCAAGAGGAGTCATTTTGAAAAGCTTCTGCATTAGCTTGTCGGGGTCTGTTCCCCGTTTTAGGTC
>JGI994J12354_10002362_pt1 | contig 18538 bp, 19 predicted proteins | sample IntmicLarv3ML3BL_FD_12354 | JGI IMG/M metagenome (IMG submission 12354)
TCGGCAGCTGACAATGCTGGGGGGTCTGGGTTAGATGGCGTTCGTTATTCAATCGGATCATCTAATCCGTTTACTAGCCTTAGCACATGTAAATCTTCTGGATCTGGAACATCTAATGGTGCGACATTGAGCATAAGTACAACGGGTGGAACCAGACTATACCTCTGTGCTTACGACAAAGCTGGTAATTATGCTACATGGAACGGAACTTACAATATCGACAAAACTGCCCCAACTTGTAGTAGTAGTGGCGGCAGCACAAGCTGGACAAACGGTAACAGAACACTGACAGGAACATGTAGCGACACAGGCGGTAGTGGCTGTACTGGAAATGTAACGAGGGCATATAGTTCGAATATCAACAGTACGGCAGAGAGCCCAGGTACCGTAAAAGACAATGCAGGTAACACAACAACTTGTCCATCCAACCAAACGGTTAGAATCGACAAAACTGCCCCAACTTGTAGTAGTAGTGGCGGCAGCACAAGCTGGACAAACGGTAACAGAACACTGACAGGAACATGTAGCGACACAGGCGGTAGTGGCTGTACTGGAAATGTAACGAAGGCGTATAGTTCAGCTACTAATATTACAAACGGTAGTCCCGGTTCTGTAAAAGACAATGCAGGTAACACAACAACCTGTCCATCTAACCAAACGGTTAGAATCGAGAAGACGGCGGGAAACATAAGTTGCCACAGGAAGACTAGATCTCTCATAGCTCAGAACTATGCGAGTCCTGGCACTGAAGCAGGGTGGTGGTACACAGTGCCTACATCTGGCGTAAGATCGGATGCTTCAAGCTGGACCGGATTCTATGCAAATCTTAGTGGTTATACCAGATTCTGGATGGCGCCTGGGACAGCCTCGAAAACGAGCGGCTTTACTGTATACGCATGGTGGAGCATTAATAGCAGTAGCAATAATTATAAATTCGCTGGCGGAAGAAATAATGGCTGGGGCGATGGATATATGCAATCGAATGCGGGCAATACAACAAGCGTATGCACGGCGAATTTTTAGAAAGTAAACTGATGGTGAATAGGAGGACAACACAATGAAGAAAAACAAACTAATAATCGCGGTAGCAGCGCTATTGATTCTAGTTGCTACGGTAGTGAGTATATTCTTCTTGTCGAATAATAAAAAAGAAGACACAGAAAAACCAGCGCAGCCAGATATTGCTGATGTTATTAAAAATGAAGCAGACGCCAAGGAATTAATGAGTGGCGTAAATAATGCAATTCTAAATGGCGCGTCGAAAGAAGAGATCAGTAAGATTCTTGGAGTAGAACTGAGCGGTGACGCGTATGCATATGTGCAAATTGGCAAGGATTCGTATCTGCAATTTACTCCACCAAGTGAACTTGTGCAAAAGCATGATTTATCTAATTATGTCAAGCAAGCAGCGATTTATGCTTCGCGTGTAGAAGAAAAAATTAAATCAAACTTTGCTTATGAATTCGTTAGCTCTGAGGTGGACGAAGAAGGTAGCACTGTAATTTCTGTAAATGTTAGATCTTATCTATATCAAAATTACATAGCGGATTTGGGCGAATTACAGGGCAAATTATTGGAAAATTTTACTTTTCCTAATGATGAATTAAATGATAGGGCGGCAAACGCAACTATGTACAAAGCAAAAGTAAAAGCCATGGAAATTATGGACAGCTATTTAGATAACTATGTTAATGACGAATATGCTTCGACTAATATAATTTTAGAAAATGGGCAGAGAGAAAAAGGTAATCTGGATGCCTATATTTCAACCGCTGCGACAGGAATGATTGCTGGCAATTCGAGAAGTATGTTGCAGGATATGGAATCAAGAGTTGCTACTTATATGAATAATGCGTTGAGTAATGGTACGTTGGATAGAAATGATATGCTTAAACTGAAAGCAGGGTCATAAGATGAAAGAATGCAATAGCGATTATCAACAGGAAGAAGGCTTTACTCTAATCGAGCTTAGTATGTCATTGATTTTTATTGCATTTATTATGCTGTTCTTAATGTCTACTATGTTCAGCATAATGCAAACTTATAATAAAGGTGTTCGAATAAATCAAATCAACCAAGCAGGTCGTCAAATAAATTCTGATATTGGCGATCAAGTTAGATTTTCGAAAAATGATGTGGTGATTAGAAATGATAAACAACGACTATGTGTTGGCGGAGTAACATATTTGTGGAACACTAGCGATTCAGTTAGAAACTGGTATTCTGGTGAAACGGCTGCAAATACCAGACTGCGGTTTGCTCGTGTTATTGACAGTATGGGCGAATATTGCAATACAGATAGTATGCCTAATCGCAACCACGCCGATACGGCAGCTCTGTTGAACACTGGTGTCATAGTCAGGCAGTTCGAAGTAACTGAAGGCGCAGCGGGCTTAATTCGTATTCAGGCTGTGTTTTCAACAGAGGGTGGCGATCAGCCGGAATATAACAGCGTTTCTGATCATTGGCAGTGCGGTCAAATCATTGATGGCGTCTTCCAAATTGGTAAAAACCAATTCTGTGCATTTGCGGAATTTGATATAATAACATATAGGAGGATAGCTGAATGAACAATATAGACATGCGAACAAGCAAGGAATCAGGTCAAGTATCAATTATTACAGTTATCGTATTTATTCTTCTCTTTTCGGTGTTGGTTATTAGCTTTTCGCGCATCATGGTAATAGCTTCCCGCCAAGCCGTTAACGACGAACTCGCCGCTTCTGCAAAGGCTGCTGCCGAATCTGGTATCGAAGACGCCAAGCGAGTTCTGAGTTATTGTGCATCTGGCGGCACGGGTTGCGAAATGTTGAACAAACCTTTTACTGATGCCAGTGGTCAAACGTGTACAACTATTACTAGTAATAGTGCGCTAATGAGCTCTATGCAAAGATCTGTTGTTTCAGGTTCAAGCTCTAGTGTAAAGGTTGGCGATAGCGGATCGCAGGAATATCTTTGTTTGAAAATGACAATGCTAACCCCAGATTATTTAGGCTCTTTAAGTAGCAATGGTAATTCTGATGGAATAGGCGAATCTGTGGTGGTCCCACTTAAATTTGCAAATGCAAGTGGCGTCGCAACTTCAGCGAGAACAATTAGGGTCCAGTGGCACAATACTAATTCGGATAGCAACGGACCAGCCACCTTGTTAGCGGGTAGCGATTTGCCACCAGCTAATAAGTGGGGCAGAGCAGTTCCGGCGGTTTTGCGAGTAGAGTTTGTCGCTGTTCCAAAAGCTGGCTTTACGGTTGATCAATTGAACACGAATACGCGCGCCGTAACGCTTCGTCCGAGTACTGCCGAAAATGCCTTTAATGCCACGAAACCCGCTGGTATAGACGCGTACAATCTCAATAGTTGGATGACTGCAGACACGCCAAACGCTGTTAATCCTAGAATAAACTTACTGCAAGTAAGATGTACAGCTGGCAGTGGTAGCAGTTATGCGTGCAGCACCAATTTTACAATTCCGCGAATCATAGGTGGCAGTTTGGACTATTTGTTTGATACTACTGGTCAATATGATTATTATATGCGACTACAATCAATTTACCAGAATACGCATTTTAGACTGAGTGCAAAAGACAGCTCTAATAATGATTTATTCTTCGATCACGTTCAAGCAAATGTTGATGTTACTGGTCGCGCCAGTGAATCGCAAAAACGTCTCGATGTTCGGCTGAATCCAAATAATGGCGATCAAGATTACCAATGGTGGCCAGACTATGCTGTCGATACTGCTGGTAAAGTTTGCAAAAACATGGTAGTCGAAGCTTGGACTGGCGCAGACAATTGCGCTGATTAAAAGTTACCTTTGTTGAGGGTCGCGATGAAATTGTTCGTGTATTTTACGCAAGTGCGGGCTAGCCATATGAGTGTATATTTGAGTTGTTGAAATATCTTCGTGTCCTAACATTACTTGAATCGATCGCAAATCAGCTCCGTTTTCTAGTAAATTAGTGGCAAATGAATGCCGTAAGGTATGTGGCGACACTCGCTTAACGATACCAGCTTTACTGGCGTATCGTGATACGATACGTTGAACCGATCGCGGTGTTAGTCGACGATACTCTCCCTTCTGAACACTTTTTTTGTTCACGTCGTCGTTACTGGAAATATTGCGAGATTCGTTTAGGAACAGAGGAGTGAATGTATCGGCGCGGCTGTATAAATAATTATGCAATGATTCAGTAGCCGACTGACTGATGAATACCAAACGATTTTTATTGCCTTTTCCTAGGACTTGAAATTCGCGACGCTTTAGATTTATGCTATTACGATTCAGTTGACACAACTCGCTTACGCGCATACCACTGGAAAATAACAAATCAAGAATTGCTCGATCGCGCAGATGGTTTTTTTCCTCTGGGCCAACAGCTGTTATAAGTCGCGACATTTCATCTAGCGTCAAGTACGATGCGGTAGTTCTTTTTTTCTTGCCAGCCAGTTCAATTTTAGCTGCATCGTAAGTATCAATTTCGCGTTTGCTGCAATATTTCAAGAAACCGCGAAGAGCAATTAAATGATAATCTTGCGTGACAGGTTTCAGTCGATTTCCGCGCATATCGGCGAGGCGATTCAACCATAATCTGTACTTTCGTATTAATTCACCGTCAATTTCGCTGACTGGGATGTCGCCAGCGAATTCAATCAGCCGATCCATATACAAATTATAATTGCGCGCGGTGTTGGGCGAGTAGGGATGTTTCAACTCGACATCTTCGATAAAGTCTACGATTAAATCGGATAAAAAATATTGTTTTAAGGTAACCATAATCTCATTGTAGCATATTTGCATATGTCGTACAATACAGCAATAATTGCGTTTTGCGACACTATAAAACATTTGGCATAGGTGTTCTTTTTTGATACAATAGGCTTACTTAACAGATAGGAGTTATCAATGGCAAAAAATACAACTAAGGATTACGACAGTAAATTAAATAAAGCGATTTTTGATATCAAACATCAGCGAACTTTTTGTATGATTAAGCCTGATGGGGTAATGCGCGGGCTGATTGGCGAAATTATTCACCGAATTGAAAAAACAGGACTCAAAGTTGTAGCGATGAAAATGTTAACACCGAGCGAGGAAATGATAAAAAAACATTACCCGACTAGTGATGAAAGATGGATTGCAAGGCTTGGCTCGAAATCCAAAGGTGGTTTAGATAATTTACCGCTTACCGTGAAAGAAGTCTATGGCACAGATGACGAAAAGGAGCTTGGCGAAAATGTCCTCAAAGGATTGATAGAGTACATGCAATCTGGTCCAGTGGTCGCTATGACTGTTGAAGGCATTCAAGCTATCGATATGGTGCGAAAGTTGGCTGGCGCTACGTTGCCGTTTAAGGCTGAAATGGGCACTATTCGGGGCGATTTCAGTGTCGATTCGCCGATTGTCGCGAACGTTGAGAATCGTAGCATTCATAACTTGTTCCACGCATCAGAAAATATAGCTGAGGCAGAGAATGAGATTAAACTTTGGTTTGGCAACGAAGTAATTTGCGATTATTCACTTGGTAATGACGACATCATGTACTGCAAGCATTATTAGTCTATGAAAACACTGTTTATTTGTGAGCACAATCTGGCGCGTAGCCAAATGGCGTGTGCGTTTTATAATCACTTAACAGATACAAACGATGCGATTTCTGCTGGAATTTCGGTTGAAGTTCGTCCAGAGAAAACTCTGGGTGAATTTAGTGAGAAAACACGCACGGTGCGAGTGATGCAAGAGATAGGCTTGGATTTAACAAACGCATTGCGTCAACAACTGAATCTAGAGCTAACACAGGGCGTCGATCAAATTATCAGTTTTTTGCCGATTTCTGAATTGCCGCAGTGGCTAAAGAATGATCCACGAACGAAAGTTTGGCGACCTAAATACTATCCAGCCTCAGATATTGCTTTGGTGCAACAATTGCGCGATGATATTGAGACGCTTGTGCAAGAACTTATTGCTAACAAATGATATAATTGGTGTATGCCCCGGTAGCTCAATGGATAGAGCAGCTCCGTCCTAAGGAGAAGGTTGTGCGTTCGACTCGCTCTCGGGGTACCAAGAATCGCCAAATTAATAAAATATGCTATAATACTCTTATGTCTAAGCTAGAATTTTCTGGTCAACACGCAAATGAAAAAATCATAGTTGTCTTTCGTAGGCATCTCATTGCGATGCGCAAGGGTTTTTATAGTTTGTTGGGATTTTTCTGTATTGGATCGATACCGTTTCTGATATGGTCTAGTAATATCAATCTGCTCTGGGGATCGCTAATCGGCTTTGCTCTTGGCCTGCTTGTTATGTTCTATCATTGGGTTGGTTGGTATTTTTCGGTGTTTGTTGTTACTAATGAGCGTATTCGACAGACTTCGCAAAAAGGTCTGTTCAGCAAGAGTGTAATTGATCTGAATCTATCAAAAATTCAGAATATTAGCTATAATATCCCAGGTTTTACAGGTGAATTTTTAGGATTTGGTACGATTGTTTTACAGACAATAGTTGGTGATATGGTCATCAATAATGTGGCTCATTGTGAGCGCGTTTATGACGAGCTGTCAAATGCTATTTATCACGCGGGCGGCTCGCTGGACGTTGATCTGAATAACGATGCAAAAAATATTGAGGCAAAGGAGGAAAATGAATAAAGTCAAAGAGAAGGTCGCTACAACTAGCGCAAAGATTACTGATAAGTTGCCAAAAAAACTCAAACGCAGCAAAAAAGAGAATTTACCTGCGCGCATCACCAATGACACTGTAAACGAACATCGCAAAAAGATTTTGGCAGATGGTCATAAATTCAAATATCCATTTCAATATAGCAAGCATAAAATTATCATCAATACTGTTATCGTAGTTATAATTACAACACTTTCCTTCGGTGGTTGGCTGTGGTTTATGCTATACAATAAACAGGCAACTGGCGATTTTTTCTATAATGCTACGAAAATTTTGTCTTTGCCAGTGGCTAATGTGGATGGTCAAAATGTATCATATGCGGATTATTTGCGACGCACGCGTTCGGCTATTTTTTACAAAGAAACTCAAGAAAAGGTTGATTTTACTACCGAAGACGGTTTGCGCGAACTGGACTATTTGAAACGTGAAGAATTAAATAAGGCCGAAAGGGCAGCGTATGCAACCAAAATTGCCAAATCCAAGAATATTACTGTTTCCGACAAAGAACTCGATGCTGCTGTCGACAGCAATCTAAAAACTGCCAATGGTGAAACGATGACTATCGACGATTATGAAAACCACGTTCTAAAACGGTACTTTGGCTGGACGATGAACGATTATAGGGCAGAGCTAAAAAATCAACTGCTTGAAAGGAAGGTTTCTTTTGAGGTTGATGCGGTTGCTAAAGACAAGATCGCGAAAATCAAAGCTCAGCTACAGGATGGTGATGATTTTGCGACTGTGGTGCGCGAAATGAGCGACGATGAAATAACGCGTGAAACTGGTGGCAATATTATTGCTCAACTGGAAGATTCAGACTTAAATGGATTAACGGCAGCAGCACGTGAATTAAAAGAGGGCGAAATTTCAAGCATTATCCAAGGCGTTGATGGGTATTACATAGTCAAATTGGACTCGAAAGCTGACGATATAACTAAATATTCAATAATAAAAGTTGCTCTCAAGCAATTCAATGAAGATTTCGCTAAATTGCGCAAAGAGAATAAAATTAAGGAATATATCAGTATTCCATACGAAGACAGTATCGAAGAGTAGCGATGTTTGCTTAAAAAACCTTGCGCTCACTGTCAATTTTTGATAAAATACTCAAGTGAATCAAATGGGCTCGTAGTGAAGTTGGTCCATCACGCCTCCCTGTCACGGAGGAGATCGCCGGTTCGAATCCGGTCGGGCCCGCCATTTAGAATCACAAAGAGCTGCCTTTCGGGGCAGTTTTTCTTTCAGAAAGTGGTATTTTTGATCTTAATTTGATATAATTTTCTTACGCCACCTTAGCTCAGTTGGTAGAGCGACACACTCGTAACGTGTAGGTCCGCGGTTCGATCCCGCGAGGTGGCTCCACGTTGTATCAACAAATTTGCGGGCGTAGTACAACGGTAGTATGCGACCTTCCCAAGGTCGAGATCGGGGATCGTCCCCCCGCACCCGCACCAATATAATTTATGAAAGTTAAAAACATTTTCTTACAAGCCATCAAGAGCCGTACTTTTGTTGCACTCTGGGCATTGATATTAATCCAAACTATTGTCTTGGTGATTTTAGTGTCGGTCAACATACAGCCTAGGCAACTGCAAATACCAGTGCGTTTCGATGCTTTTGCCCCTGAGCAATATTTTCGCGACCAGTGGTTTTATCTGTTTAATTTTATGGTATTTGGCGTTTTGGTGTTTATTGCGAATAGCCTAGTTAGCCTTAAAATTTTAGACGTCAAAGGCCGCCACTTGGCGTTAGGATTTCTATGGTCGACAGTAGCTATTCTAGTAATAGTAACTGTTCTGATAGCTGCTATCTTACGCGTTGCAGGAATCCAATAATGACCGACATAGAAGTGCCACTATTCAAGGAGCGTGGCGGTAGGCGAACTCGTCAATATCGCTTTTTTGAAGTTTTACCAGGAGTGCTGTCAATTGGTGCTATTGTTGTACTTATAATATTAAGCGTTTTTACTCCTTTCTGGGCATCTGTCTATGTTCTTATGATCGTCCTTTTTATGTTTGTGCGTGCAACAGGAATTGCTTTTCGCACAATTCAAGGAAGATTGATATTAAGAAAATCAGAAAAAGTTAATTGGTCAAAATGGCTAGCAGAATTAGGAGATCCAGCAAAATACGCAAAAAAACAACAAAAAGATTTGCGCTCTCACAACACCAGTTTGCGTCAACACGTGTTAAATTTACAACATTTATCTGAGGCGCAAGACAGCTCTCCGCACCCCGATCAGATTTATCACGGCATAATTATTGCGCTTTATAATGAGAACTACGATGTGCTCGGTCCGACGCTAGAAACAATTTATAACAGTGATTACGATCCAAAACGACTGTTCGTAGTGATTGCCTACGAACAGCGTGGCGGGGAAGCCGCCAAACAAACTGTTGCTGCCGCGAAAAAAGCCTTCAAAGGAAAATTTGCTGATTTATTAGCTGTTGAACATCCGGCGGATTTGCCAGATGAAATTATTGGTAAAGGACCGAATATCACGTTCGCTGGTCGGTATTTCGCTAAATACATCTCAACTAAGGAAATCAATCCAGAAGATGTGATAATTACGACGCTCGACTGTGATAACAGACCCGATCCGAAGTATTTTTCCTATTTAACATACGAATGGATTATGGCGCCAAATCGCCAACGCGCGGCTTTTCAGCCAATAGCCTTGTTCACGAATAATATTTGGGACGCACCAGCACCGATGCGAGTAATTGCGGCATCGAACTCATTCTGGAACGTAATTAGCACTATGCGTCCACATATGTTGCGTAATTTTGCATCGCACGCGCAAGGACTAACGGCGTTGATTGGTATGGACTTCTGGTCAACGCGTACGATCGTTGAGGACGGTCATCAGTATTGGCGATCCTTCTTTTATTTTGACGGCGATTACGAAGTTATACCGTTGCGAATCGGCATCGGACAGGATGCTGTGCTGTCTAATACTTATCGTAAAACGCTCAAAGCGCAGTTTATTCAATTACGGCGTTGGGCATACGGTGCGAGTGATGTGGCGTACGTGGCGCGCAATTTATTAAGAGAAGACCGCTCAGTTGGCTTTTTTGCTGGCTGGACACGATTTTTCCGATTACTTGAAAGTCATGTAACGCAAGCCTGTATCGCGCCAATTGTAGCGATTGGCGCGTGGGTGCCACTTTATCTTAACTCTGAGGCTGCTCACAGGACAATTATTGCCAATGATTTACCTTTGGTAGTTGCTCGAATCCAGACGGTCGCTATTATTGGACTTTTAACGACAATTTGCGTCAGCGTCACTATGCTTCCGCCACGACCTAAACGTTATAAAAAATCAAAGAATATAATGATGATTTTACAGTGGATTCTGGCACCAATTAACGCCATTGTATATAGTAGCGCCAGCGCGTACACTGCGCAAATTCGCCTTATGACAGGCAAATATATGGAAAAATTCGACGTTACAGAAAAAGCCATAAAAAAGTAAAAACCCACCACTTCGACCCTTTCGAATCTATGGGGTGGGGTAAACTGCTAATTTCTTAGTTTTTGCTTTCGTTCCTGAGATACTAGATACCTTCGTAGTAAATGTGGAACTGTGATAGCTTGGAGGTCTGTTGACCTCGCTTGCTTGAACTTTTGTCCATTGCGCTAATCATTATAGCAAACTTTATTAAATGTGTCAAGCCTATAGTTATCAGTAGCTTATATCATAAGTGATATAAAATCCGCCAAACTGCTCAAAAGAATCCGTGGAAAAGTCGGGGAAAGTAATACAACAGGGGTAAAATATACCGAAAAGATTTAATACTTGAAATTTGGTATAATAGTTCTGCTAAACTCTTATAAAATGATTTTTATTTGTTTCTCGATAGAAGTGCGACCATATCGCAAATTGAGTTGAGAAACAATGTTTGTAAGAGTTTAGCGACTAGGTATGGTCGCTTTTTAGTTGCGATACCGAAATATATCAACTAAACATTAAAGGAGGGCGCGAATGGACGATGACGAATTAAACAGACAGATAAAGGAAGCTCAATTGAGACAACTCAAGCGTTACGATGGGGCTGCACAACTTGGCAAAACTCTAATTTTGATAGCATGCATTTTCTTTGGTGCTATATTATTAACTATGCTTGTCGTTGGGCTAGTGACAGGAATTCAGCAATTGAATTCATACAGCTAAGTATGCGAATTTCACGAAAAATGCAAAAATCGCCCCAACAGGGCGATTTTTAGTATGCAGAACAATTCTGGTGGGTCGACAGGGGCTCGAACCCCGGACCTCGTCCACGTCAAGGACGCGCTCTAGCCAACTGAGCTACCGACCCTCACCAGCTATGACATTATAACAAACTTTTCTGAAAAATGGTAGAATATATGACAAAGGAAGGAAAATTATGAACGACGAACAATTATACAGCGCAAGACACAGCCTGGCGCATATAATGGCCAGCGCAATCTGTCGCCTGTGGCCAGGGGTGAAACTTGGCGTTGGGCCGGTTATTGAAAATGGCTTTTATTATGATATCGATTTGGGCGATCAAAAAATCAGCGAAACTGATTTCAAAAAGATTGAAAAGGAAATGCGCCACATTATCAATCAAAAGCAAGATTTTATTCGTACAGAGAAAAATATTGACGAGGCGATTGAATGGGCGAAAACTGCTGAACAGCCGTATAAACTCGAACTGCTGAACGATTTGAAGCGTTCCGGCACAACAGAGGCAAAAAACCTTGATGCTAAGGAATTGGGGTTGGATTCGGGTAACGAATCCAAAATTGAAAAAGTTTCCTTTTATGAAAACGGCGATTTTGTCGATTTGTGTCGCGGTCCACATGTTAATAACACTGGCGATGTTGGTGCGTTCAAACTGATGCGAATTGCGGGTGCATATTGGCGTGGTAATGAAAAAAATCCGCAAATGCAACGTCTGTACGGCGTCGCGTTCGCAACCAAAGAAGAATTAGACAAGCATCTAATAAAGTTAGAGGAAGCGAAAAAACGCGATCACCGCAAATTGGGGCGTGAATTAGATTTATTTGTCATGTCGGACTTGGTTGGCGCAGGATTGCCGCTGTGGACGCCGCGTGGTACGGTTTTGCGTGAAGAAATCGCGCGTTATTCCAACGAAATGCGTGAGAAGGTCGGTTATCAGAAAGTTTCTATTCCGCATGTTGCCAAAAAAGCACTTTATGAAACGTCTGGGCATTGGGCGAAGTTTGGCGATGAACTTTTCTTAGTCAAATCACAGGAAACAGATGATGAATTTGTGATGAAGCCAATGAATTGTCCGCACCACACGCAAATTTACACTGCGCGCGCGCGTAGCCACCGCGATTTACCTCTCAAATTTCTTGAAACAACGATGGTTTATCGTGATGAAAAATCTGGCGAATTGAGCGGTCTTAGTCGTGTACGTTCAATTACACAGGACGACAGTCATGTTTTTTGTAGAAACGACCAAGTAGAGCAAATTTTTGGTGAGCTGATAGGTATTGCCAAAGAAATGTATCAGGCTTTCGATATGAAACTTTCTCTTAGGCTAAGTTTTCGCGATGATGCTGGTAATTACATCGGTTCAGACGAACAGTGGTCAGCGGCGCAGAATTCGATCCAAAATATGGCAGATAAGTTTCAGATGGAGTACGAAATTGGACTCGGCGAGGCGGCGATGTACGGTCCCAAAATGGATTTTATGGCAGAAGACGCCATTGGTCGCAAGTGGCAACTGGCAACAGTGCAATTGGATTATGCGTTACCAGAACGATTCGAGCTAGAATATGTTGCTGAAGGTGGTAGCTCTGAGCGACCAGTGATGATTCACTGCGCTTTGCTTGGTTCGCTAGAACGCTTCTTGTCTGTTTATATTGAGCACACGGCTGGCAAATTTCCAGTTTGGTGTGCGCCAGAACAATTACGCATTATCAAGGTAAAAGATGATCCAAAAGTGGACAAGTTTGCAGCGCAGGTGGTTGAATTGGCGCGCGAACATGGCGTGCGCGTATTGCTGGACAACAGCAACAACTCTGTTGGTAAGAAAATTCGTAATGCTGAAACTTGGAAAGTGCCGTATTCGGTTGTGATTGGCGAAAAAGAAGCAGTATCGGGTGAATTGCCATTACGCATCAGAACGGATTTAGCGACAGACGCAGGAAGCGAGCGTAGTTATACACCAGAGCAATTAATGAAATCGATTATCAACGAAACGCGTAGCAGAGCAAGTAAAGATTCGTTGTGATGATGACAGCAGCTACCAGAGTAAAATTCAGTATAAATACATCAAGATTGACGAATTGCGTAGGAAAAATGTTGTGAAAAAAGCATCAACAAAACCAATTATTGCAGTAGATATCGACGATGTTATATCAGATTATGTTTCGTCAGTTGTGCAGTTTGTGCGCCGTGAATACAATGAAAATTTTACGCACGATGATGTTTTAGAGAACTGGTCTGAAATGTTAGGTATTCCGCAAGACGAGTGGGTTCGGCAGTATGAAAGTTTCGTTTTTGAGGATAAATATTATGAAAATCCGCCAATTATAGAAGGTGCTGTCGAAGCTTTGCAAAGGCTGAGCACAAGCTTCGATTTAGTAGCGCTGACGTCGCGGTCTTCATTTCTGCGTGATGCCACTATAAAATTTATTGATGACAACTTGCCGAATCTATTCAAGGAAGTGGTTCTTGCTGGTATATGGGAACCAAATAAGGATGGGGTTGTAAATGCGAATGCTTTGGCGCGTCATACCAAGGCGGACGTTTGTCGCGAAATTGGCGCGAATTATTTAATAGACGACCAGCCAAAACACTGTAATGGGGCAGCTCAAATTGGCATTAAAGGTCTACTGTTTGGCGATTATGGCTGGAATCGCACGGTTGAAATTGAAAATTTAGTGACGCGCGTATCTGATTGGCGCGCGGTTGAGAAATATTTCGAGGCTCAATGTGAATGACTCTAATTTCCGTGAAAAGGTTGAAGCGATTGTGGCGCAAATTCCACAGAGTCGAGTGATGACATATGGTGACATTGCGGCTGTTGCGGGATATGCTTATGCGGCGCGAGCGGTGGGCGGAATTGCACATTTTGGCGATCCGAATTTGCCGTGGCAACGCGTTGTAAATCGATTTGGCGGCTTGGCGTCGGGCTATCCAGGTGGCAAGCGTGGTCATCAAGAGGTCTTAGAATTGGAGGGATTTGAAGTAAAAGATTTCAAGGTAGTTAATTTTGCGGAGAAACGATGGTTGCCAGACTTCCTCTAGTCGCGATTGTTGGTCCAACAGCCAGCGGAAAAACTGGTATTGCGATAAAATTGGCGCAAAAATTCAATGGCGAAATCATTTCAGCCGACAGCCGCGCAATTTACAAAGGTATGAATATCGGCACCGCTAAGCCAACTACTGACGAGCAAAAAGAAATTCAGCACTGGGGCATTGATTTAGTTAATCCCAACGAACGCTTTACGGTTGCCGATTTTCAGAAATACGCGAATTCGAAAATTGCCGATATTCGAGCGCGCGGCAAAGTTCCGTTTTTGGTCGGCGGTTCAGGACTGTATATTGATAGTATTCTGTTTAATTACAATTTTGGCGATGATGTTGATGAGATAAAACGAGCAGAATTAGACAAAATGACAATCGAAGAGCTGCAAAATTATTGTAATAAATACAACATTTTACTACCGGAAAATCATAAGAACAAACGTTATTTAATTAGGGTAATTGAACGAAAGAATGTTGTAAAAAATAATCGTAAAAAAATTCGCGACGATGCAATTACTATTGGAATTACAATAGACAAAGACACACTAAAGCAACGCATTAATGATCGCGCCAAGCAAATGTTTTGTGATGATTTATATAATGAAACGAAAAGCTTAGTAGCAAAATATTCGTTCAATCTAGAATCAATGAAATCGAACATTTATCCAATTGTTTGGCGTATGCTCAGTGGTGAGATTACACATGACGATGCACTGGCTCTTTCTCGAACAGATGACTGGCATTTGGCGAAGAAGCAGTTGACCTGGTTTCGGCGCAATCCAGAAATTAAATGGTTGCCGCTCAATGAAATAGAAGAATATTTAAATAGTAAACTCAACAGAGAGCCAACTGAATAAAAAAGTTGCTCGGAGGCAACGGAGTGTGGTATAATATTTACAGAGATAAACTATATGATTGACACATTATTTGGTTCAAAAACAAGAGTAAAATTGCTCAACCTGTTTATGAATAATCCAGGCAGGGCGTTTTATGTACGCGAAATCACACGGGCGATTGGCGAGCAAATTAACAGTGTACGACGCGAATTGGCTAATTTGGTCAATCTCGGTGTTGTTCGGGCCGACTCATCAGAGAATAAACTCTATTATGAGGTTGATGTCACGCAGAAATTCTATGAACCTTTGCGAACAATTTTCGCCAATGAAGATGCAGTGGCTAGCGACACCAAAGTTTCCGCTAGCGCTTGGGCGAAAAAGTTTGCAGCTATCGGCGATGTTCGCGTAGTTATTCTTGCTGGAAAATTAGTTCACAATTCAACCAGCGATGTCGATGTCTTGGTTGTTGGAAATGATTTGAGCCAGATCAAATTGAAAAATCTTATGAAGACATTGGAGCGCGACAATGGCGGTGCACTGGCTTACACGGCGTTGCCTTATGATGATTTTTATTACCGTTTGAGCGTGCGTGATCAATTTATCAACGATATTTTGAACACGAAATATACGGTGGTTTTAGACGAAAATCACATATTGCCAAAAGAAAATATTAAGAATAATAAAATGTGAAAGGAATAAATTATGGAAATTGAATATAGAGGCGCAAATTGTGTGATAATGAAGGGAAAGAATGCTCTAATTGTTGTAGATCCTACAACAAATGTATCTGTTAAGGAAACCAAAAATCCGAATACTGTAATTTTGGCAACACAAAAAAATTCCGTGCCGAGCGCTCGTGATGCGCAAAGTTTCGTTATTGATATGCCAGGCGAATACGAACATAACGATGTGTCGGTTCGTGGAATTCCAGTTCGGATGCATATCGATGCAGACGAACAGGCGAAAAATTCTGTAATGTACAGCGTTGAAACCGATGGAGTGCGCGTTGCGGTTATTGGTCATACAACAGCTCCGCTTAGTGATGATGATTTAGAAAATTTAGGAGTAGTAGATGTCTTGATTCTGCCAGTTGGCGGCGGAGGATATACACTAGATGCACGTGATGCGGCAACTATTGTGCGCCAGATTTCACCAAAAGCCGTCATTCCTACACATTATGATGATACGCAAACTAAATACGACGTTCCGCAGGATAAGATCGATGATTTTATCAAGGAACTTGCCAGTGCGCACGAAAAAGCTACCGCGCTTAAGACGAAATCTCTACCAGTGGTTTTAACTGTCTATGAACTGGCGCGAACGACGTAAATTACGACGACGAATTGTTCTTGCAAATAAAATACTCCTCAGTTATCAACGAGGAGTATTTTGATATATTGCGTAAATATTATGCAATCTTTGCAGATTTTACTGTTGCGTTCGTCTGGCTTTTTATTGCAGAACCGTTGGTAGCTAAGAACCCCTTTTTCTTTAGGGTGCGAATAGTTGAAGCGGCAACAGTTAAGCGAACTTTTTTGCCGTTAACAATCAAGGTTTTCTTTTGCAGGTTTGGTTTGAACGTACGCTTGGTGTGACGCATCGAAAAACTAACATTATTACCACTTATCGCGTGCTTGCCAGTAATTTCATCTTTTGCCATAACTAAAAACTCCTTTTATTAATCCTTAAAGAGATTATAACAAAAAACCTTGCAATACGCAAGCGGTGGCGTAAGCACAGAGAAGGTGATAAAATAGCTGGTATGAAGGTGGATATTGTTTATCTAATTATAGTTCTCGCCGTAGTGTTCTCTAGTATGGTACTACACGAATTGATGCACGGTTTGACGGCGTATTGGCTCGGCGATACGACAGCAAAGGAACACGGGCGATTAACGCTTAATCCTATCAAGCATATCGACCCATTTCTAACGATTTTGTTACCAGTTATGATGGTAATTGCCAGTGGCTTTGTCGGCGGGATGCCAATTTTCGGCGGCGCCAAACCAGTGCCATTCCGACCAGACAGGGTGAAGGGTCGTGAATGGGGCGCGGCGTTGGTTGGTATTGTTGGACCGCTAACAAATTTACTACTAGCTTTTATTTGTTTTGCAATTGCTTGGTTTAGTGGCATTTTAAGCGTGGAAAACGGAGTTATTGTATATGCGAGTGGAATAGTGGCTCAAATTCTGATGGCTGGCTTATTGGTTAATCTTGGTTTCTTTGCCTTTAATATTCTGCCAATTCCGCCATTGGACGGTTCACGCTTACTGTATGCCGTGGCGCCAGCTGGTGTCCAGCGCGTTATGATGACGATTGAAAGCGCTGGTTTAATGGTTATATTTGTAATAGTGTTGCTTCTTAGCCAGCCGCTCGGCTCTGTATTGAGTGAAATTATTTCTGCAATATTGAAATTCTTTACGATGATTTTTGGCGCGTAGTTTGATGTATTACTTACTGTCGTAACGATGTGGCATCTTCTTGCTCAGAAAACAAGCTTTGTCGTTCGCTTCGTCAATGTTATAATGAGTATGTCCCACGGACGCATATTATTTCCAACGAATTATAGAATGGGAGTTCAATATGTGGTGCGACCGTGGTCGTGCCTTGCGAACACCCCCTTGTTATTTACGAGGAAATTCTATCTGCTACGTGGGACGCTTTGATATTATGAAAGGGTGGGTGTCTTGAAACAAAAGGTGGTAATTCGAGTGATAGTCGAACGACACGGCCGTGTATTGCTGTTGCGTCGACGGGGCGGACGGACTTCAATAGCCGGATTGTACGAATTGCCAGGCGGTTCGCTGCATAGTGGCGAACAGCCAATTGATGCCCTTAAACGATCATTGCAAATTCATGCTGGAATCTTTCCCGAGTCTACTCGACTGCGGGACGTGGCTAGTTTTATAGATCCAGACGATCGTGATTTGCAGTATACTTTTATAGTTTACGAAGTAACTTTACCCTCCGCATCACGGATTAGTTTAGACGACGAATACGATCATTATATTTGGAAATCGTTGTCAAATATGCAACAATCAGAAATAACTAACTCAACTGCTACGCTGTTAAACATAGGTATTGAGCAAAAAAATAATGATTCAGACTTAGTATTAGATAACGCAAAAAGTGATGTAAAAAAGACTGTATTCACAATTCATTCTGATGGGGGATCGCGAGGCAATCCGGGTCCGAGCGCGTCAGCATTTATCATCACGGACCAAAATAATAATATCGTGACACAAGGCGGTAAGTTCTTGGGTCGAAGCGATAGTGGTATGGCTGAATACATCGGTGTTGAACTAGCTCTTCGAAAAGCCATCGAACTGGAGATTCGGAACGTGGAATTCCGCAGTGATAGCCTGATGGTAGTCAACCAGATTAACGGTCTGTTCGCAGTGAAGAATCGTGAATTCAGGCCGATTCACGATCGTATTGTGCGTTTACTTCCGCAATTTCAGCGAATTAACTTTCGTCATGTTCATCGCGAATATAATCGCGTGGCAGATGCTTTAGTCAATAAAATCTTGGACGAGAATAAGTAATCTGTTAGAATGGTTTCGCCAGACCGCTAGACGATCGCTGGTGTAGCTACGGTTACACGAGAGGAAAGTCCGGGCAGCGCAGGGCAACGACAGTCGCTAACGGCGACCGCGCGTGAGCGTAGGGAAAGTGCCACAGAAACGATACCGCCTAAGTCCGCGAGGAACGGTAAGGGTGAAAGGAGTGTTCGCGAAAGCGAATATGACGGAATAGCGAGACGTGTAACGGATCG
>JGI994J12354_10002363_pt1 | contig 18535 bp, 16 predicted proteins | sample IntmicLarv3ML3BL_FD_12354 | JGI IMG/M metagenome (IMG submission 12354)
GCCGAGNNNAAAAATTATCATAAATGGCTCGGCGACAATAGAGTTCCGTCTTTTCAAGAAAAATTGCGAAATGCCATTGATGACGCACTTGCGAAACAGCCCACCGATTTTGAAGATTTTATGCGTTTGATGAAAGAAGCTGATTATGAAATCGGCAAAGGTAAACATATAACTTTTCTTGCACCCGGTCAGAAAAGACCTACTCGATGTGATACTCTAAAAGGCGATTATACGGAGAAAGCAATTCGGGAAAGAATAGCCGAAAAGCGTTTTGTTAATCCGAACGCCAAACCGATTTTTTCAGATTTTTCTGAGCCTCAAAAACTTAGTTTGCTTATCGATGTTCAAAACAGTATTAAAGCAAAAGGCTCTCCCGGCTACGAGCGATGGGCGAAAATTTTCAACTTAAAACAGGTGGCGAAAACTCTTATTCTTCTGCAAGAAAATAACCTAACCGAATATCCGATGCTACAAGAAAAAGCGAAGCAGGCAGCTATAAAACATACCAAACTTTCGGGTGGTATTAAGGATATAGAAAAACGCATGAATGAGATTTCGGGACTTCAAAAACAAATCGGAAATTATGGCAAAACAAAAGACGTTTACACCGCTTATCGTAAAGCCGGTTACAGCAAAAAATATCGTGCAGAACATGAGTCAGAAATTTTAATTCACCAAGTGGCAAAGAAAGCATTTGATGATTCAGGTCTCAAAAAAATTCCATCCGTTAAGGCTCTCAAACAGGAATACGCAACGCTGTTGGCTGAGAAGAAAAAGTTGTATTCTGAATATCATGTGGCTAAAAAAGAAGTTAAAGATTTACTTATCGCCAAGCAAAATGTTGACAGACTTTTAGGCTACCGTGATGTAGAACCGGAAACAGAAAAAAAGGATCCCGAACACTAATATGTTTTTGTCTTTTTAGCACTCCGCAGGAGGACGCAGTAGATGCGAAGCAGCTTAAAAGTGACGTGAAACGTCTCTTAGGGGATTGGGGATTTCCCCAACAAGCCGCTTGTGAGAAAGACCGTTAGGGCGCTCACAAGCATTGCTTGCTGAAATAGTAGAGCTTATAAATATTTTAAAAATTAAAGACAGAATCTTAGATAAACAACGATGGTGATAACAATAAAATTATCAATAAAACTTCCGATTAAAAAGCTGAAACTAACCGATTTAAAAATGTTCCGATAATATTTCTGATGCCTTTCATAATAAAATCATGATAGTAAATAATAGCAGGATTAGTTAATCAACTAATTTTTACTCAATCCTTTGCATACATAACTGTAAAAAGACCGTTTGAATCGTTGATGCTGATAGAAGTATATCTATATATCCACATCTTGAGATGGTGCAAAATATTTTTGAAAACCTACTTTGGATAGCAACGTAAAAGAACATAAATATAATGTTTATCTGTTAGTTCTATCTGTGGATTTATTATATTCGATCATGTCAGAAAAATCGTAAATTATATAATCAGACATCTAAAATGAGGCTGTTTTTTAATAATTCTCAAACAATTCACAGACATTTCTTAAACAATCGGACGGTAAGATACAAACATAAACAATAACCGAGAGCGATGCTAATTAACTATTTTGAGAAAAGAATTTCACTTTAATAATTTGCAAACAATTCTCAGACAATTCACAAACAATTGAACGATATAGTAAAAATAATAATAAAGAAAAGAGGTAACCAAAATGAAAAAAAGCAATTTTGTTGCATTGATTTTAGGAACTATCGGTGGAATATTTGGAGCAATAGGAATGTGTATGTGTTTACTTCCACAATGGAATGCATTCAAGCCCGGCGTAGTTATGGGATGTATCGGCGTTATAATCCTTCTCATAACAGTTAGAGTTTGGCGTAAGATGGAAAACAAAGAGCCAATCCACTTTACAGGAAAAACTATTTTCACTATACTGCTCGGTATTATCGGCTCACTTTTACTCGGCTTAGGTATGTGCTTTGTAATGGTATGGAGTAATATTATTATCGGTATTCTGATTGGGCTTGTAGGTATTATTATGTTACTTTCACTCATCCCTCTTATTAAGGGAATTCAATAAATTACAGTTAAAAATTATTATAAATATTAAAAATTAAAGGAGAAATTATTATGACAAACAAGAATGGCTTTATTGCATATGAGTACAAAAATATCACCGTTAAACGTGATTCTGTAAGTATCTACACTGACTGTTTGAGCAGTTTTGGATGGAATTTAATCGATGAACATGATTTTCATAATTATCCTGTGACTGCGGATATTCAGCGCACCAACACATCAGACGGTCTTGAGATGGTATCGCTTAGATTCAAACGCAATCGCAATATTAGTAAAAAAATTGAGTTGAATAAACTGGAACACACATGCGAAGAGGCTCTCTCGGCTATTACTAAACTGGAAAAGAAAAATAACGCATATTCAATGGGCATCGCACTTGGAAGTGGAATTTTAGGAACTGTATTCATCGCTATTGCGGTATACAACTTCATCTCCGCAAATCCTGTTGCGGGTGTACTTCTGGCAATAATCGGGGGAATTGGCTGGGCGGTCGGTTTCTTTGCTTATCTAAAAGTAAGCAAAAATAAATCTACACAGACAGAACCTATGATACAAGAACAGCTTAATATTGCATATGGAGCATGTGAACAGGCTCATGCTTTGTTAGTTCAGTAGTGAGAATTGATGCGAGTAAAAACTTACTCGGAAACAAGTTGAAATATAAATTAGTAAAAATATGAAGTAAGGAGATGAAGAAATGAATCCAGTAGTAGTAGTTGTTGTAGTATTAATTATCGTTGTAGTAGCAGTTGCACTCTTTTTGAAAAACAAAAAATAAATTTTAATTACGGTTTTATGATATTTGAAATATTTTAAGCGAGGAGGATATACGGATGAACCCTGTGGTTGTGGTAGTAGTATTGGTTATTATCGTAGTAGCAGTTGCGCTTTTCTTAAAAAATAAAAGATAGCAAAATTTTCATTGGAGTTTATAGTTAGGAGATGGAGATATGAGAGCAATTATAGCAGTTGTAGTAGCGGTTGTTGTGATAATTGTGGGTTTTATTGTTAAAAAAAATAAAAACTAACGGAGGTTTTAATATGTCAGAACATAAATTGAAAACAGGTAAAGTCGGCGAAAAGGTTGTCGGAACATACAAAAAAATTGAAGAAAGTTTTGTGGATTCCTTTTTAGAAAAAGATGAATCTGAAAGCGGTTATACATTAAAAACTGGTAAAACAGCCGAGAATGTTGTGAATAGTTATAAGTCTATTGAGGATACAGTTGTCGGAGCTTATAAAAAAATTGAAGATCAATTTGTGGAAACATTCCTTGAAGAAGTTGAAACACCACAAGAAGCTGAAAATTCAAATGGTCCAAGACCGGGGAATACAGAAATCACAGAGAAAAACAGAATAAATGCAGGACATGAATCGGCAAAGAGAGCACTTGAACTTAGCAGAGAAATTTCTGAAAAACATATGACATAAAGCAAATTAGTTTAACATAGTATCGATTTTCATAATAAAAACTTGTTTATTACAATAAAAGCAACTTGTTTTACTTCAATAAAAAAATATTGAGCGTAAGCAAGTTGCTTTTATCATCTGTAAAATATCGGTTGAATTAATAATTCGTAAACACTTTAGAGATAATTTATAAACAACAGAGCGTTAATATAAACCCATGAAATAAAACAAAAATAATTAAATTAAAAATTTGGAGGATTTGAAATGAAAAAAATAATATCGTTATTTATGTGTTCAACAATCATTTTTATAATTACGGCTTGTGGAGCGAAAACAACAGAAAGTGTTATTGAGAACTATAAAGGTACTGAAGAAAATTTTGTGGATTCTTATTTAGAAGAAGATGAAGAATCCGAAAGCGAATATACATTAAAAACGGGAGATGCCGCCGAAAAGGTTGTGAACAGCTATAAATCCATAGAGGACACTTTTGTGGGCGGTTATAAAAAAATTGAAAATAGTTTTGTGGAAACGTTTCTTGAAGAAGTTGAGAATACTACGGAAAATTTAAATGAAGAAAATACGAAATAAACGGGTTAATAATTATATAAAGACACAAAGTAACGGAGAAAAACTTGAGCTGATAATTAATTATGGAGCTGAAAAAATGAAAAAGATTATGTTGTTTGCAACGGTAATGATTGCAATAATCATAAGAATTGTTATTGAAGAGGTAAAAGAACTAGAGTCAGCGGGGATTGATATAAAAAGAAAAGTAATTAATATGTTGAAGTTTTGAATAGGCGTAAATTGAAATTGTTACAAGCAACTTGTTTTACATCAATGAAAGAATATTGACTGTAATTAAGTTGCTTTTTTTATTTGTTCTCGTAATGAATTAATAATTTATAAACATTTTAAAGACATTCCATAAACATCGAAACGTTAATCTATTTACACAAAAATATTTTGGAGGTTTGATTATATGATTTGCGATTTTTCTGACACAATTGAAAATATAAAACCACAGGCGGAGACGGATAAATATTATATTCATATTCTTTTACTCCGCTATCCGGATAGGTTTTCTAAGGTGTTTTGTGGTATTACAGGATCTGAATATAGTCACGTCACTATCGGTGTTAATGATTCAAGCGGAATTTTTTATAGTTATACAGGCAAGGGGTTCAGAAAGGAACTACCGATAAAACATCCCACTTTTAAAGAGCAGGAAGTTCCGTGCAGACTATATCAACTTGAAGTCACAAAAGAAATTCATGAATATGCAAAAACTATATTGGAAGATCATGCAGCACAAGCGCACAACTTTAAATATAATTTTTTTGGAGTGGTATTGTGTTTGTTGCGAATCGTTTTCCCCATAAAAAACAGATATTTCTGCTCACAATTTGTATCTGAAATTTTGGAAAAAATAAAAGCCGTGCAGTTAACAAAGCACACGTCTTTATACTTACCCGATGATTTTATGAAGATGCAAGGACTTGATTTGCATTTTTCGGGCTGTTTAAGCCGATTGGTTAAGCAGGTTGAATCCGTAAAAGTTTCGGTTGTTTAAAGATTTTTATAATATTAATATTTCTCAAACAATTCTCAGATATTTAATAAACATTTGGGTGATAGTATTTCGGCATCTTAGATTGACAGGGTTGTAATTCGCGTTAATGAGAACAGAAAATATTGTACAGAAAGAAGATGATTAAATGAAAAGTAAGAGCAATATTATTTTGATTGCGGAAACGGGTTCGGACATTCCTATTGAAGTAGCTGAAAAATATGGAATTAAGTTAGTTCCCATGCACGTTTTGTTTGAAACGGAAACATTAGATGATGGAGCGTTTCCTGTGGAGCAAATATACGAATATTATTCAAAAACAGGAACAATTCCAACAACGAGTGGTTGTGTTCCCGACGATTTTATAAAAGTGTTTGACAGTATAGATTCTAAAAAACAAATTTTACATCTTGCATATTCCGCCGCAACTACATGTTCATATCAAAGTGCTGTTGTTGCAGCCGATGCGTACGATGAAGGATTTGTAACCAGTATTGATACAAAACAACTTTCTGTGGGGCAAGCTGTAGTTTTAATAGAGGTTGCAAAACTTCTGGAGAATAATTCGGAAATGCCGCTACAAGATGTAATTGAGTTCGCAACCAAATTAAGCAAGCGAGTTCACATGTGCTTTTTGCCGGATAAGTTGGAATATCTCCGAGCAGGAGGGCGTGTGAGTAACGCCGCTTATTTAGGCAGTCGTATACTTAATTTGCACCCACGTATTGAAATTGTTGACGGGCTTTTAGTCGCAAATAAAAAATATCAAGGCAATTTGAAAAAAGTTATTCCGCGTCTTATTTTTGAGTATGCGGATGAGCATAATCTCAACAAAAAGCAATTATTCTTGATTTGGTCTGTTGGTCTTTCCGATGAGCTCCGTAAAATAGCGGAAGAAGAAGCGAAAAGATGCGGATTTCAAGAAGTGATTTGGTTTTGTACAGGTTGTGTTATAACAACTCATGGCGGGCCCGGTGTTTTCGGTGTGGTTGGAATTTCGGAAGATTAAAACAAAATAATGTTTTAACAAAACTCAAACAAAACGCAGACAATTCTTAAATAGACTTTATGTAGAATGCGCATATAAAAATTGAGGAGGAAAGTTTATATGAATGCAATATACGCAGAAGAATTAAGCAAAAGTTATGGTGGAAAAATTGCCGTTGATAATATTAATTTAGTAGTTCCCGAGGGTTCGATTTATGGTTTTATCGGCAGAAACGGAGCAGGAAAAACAACAACTCAAAAAATGGTTTGTGGATTGGCAAGACCGAGTTCGGGAAATGTTTCATTGTTCGGAAATCCAATCGGAAAACAAGATGTTAGGGAGCAAGTGGGTGTACTCATTGAACAGCCTGCGTTATATCCGGAATTATCTGCGTATGAAAATCTTGTGCTTCAAGGGCTTAATATCGGTATCGAAAATCCTAAAGACCAAGCTCATAACAGTTTAGAAATGGTTGACCTAACAGAATCAGCAGATAAAAAATCAAAACAATTATCTCTCGGTATGCGACAACGATTGGGAGTTGCCGTTGCTATGATGGGTTCGCCTAAATTACTCGTTTTGGATGAACCGATAAACGGTCTTGACCCACAAGGGATTATTGAAATGCGTGGTGTTTTTGAAAAGTTAAATCAAGAAATGGGAATAACAATTTTTATCAGCTCGCATATTTTGGGCGAACTTAGCCGAATCGCAACTCATTACGGAATAATTAATGACGGAAGATTAATTCAGCAAATAAGTGCGGTAGAATTGGCGGCAAGAAGCCGAGATTATTTATTAGTCAAAGCATCTGACAATAACAAAGCTTGCAGAATGATACAAGAGAAGTTTTCACAAAGCGAATGCTCTGTACATGATGACGGAATCCATGTGTTCGGTGTTAAAAACAGCGGAGAAGTAAATTGGTTTCTTTGGAATAACGGAATTGTGGTAGATGAGATTTATTTACATCAACAAGATTTAGAAGAATATTTCCTCAGATTAATGGGAGGTTCTCAATATGCTTAATGTTTTCAAAATGGATATGCGACGTATTTTGCACTCTAAAATGTTTTATATATGCCTTTTTTCAATGGTTCTTGTAACCGGCTCAATGATTATTTTCGGTGTCGTTCCCGATTTTGCATCAATAATGGGTGCGGGTGCGGCAGGTTCGGAAGATGCAATGATGGGAAATATGATGGGAATCGGTATGGCTTTTATGGTGATTAGTATTTTTTATGCACTTTTTATCTGTCAAGAATTCACAAGCGGATTCGCAAAAAATATATTTGCACGCCACGCTGATCCGATTCGTTATATCGGTGGCAAATTACTTTCTTTAACTATATCAGGTACTGCAATGATGCTCGCTTTTGTGATTATTTCTATGATGTTGATGGCTATTGCAGGCGGCGGAGTTGCTCTTTCAGGCGGTATAATCGGTCTTTTAACTCTCCTCATAGGAAAGATATTTGCGATTACAACGTTAGCTGCGCTTATATTGTTTACATGTTTATTTTCTCGCAAAGCGGCAGTCAGTATTGTCGTTGGCATTGTTGTTGCAATGGGTGCGATTCCTATGTTATTGAATATAATTGGTAGTGTAGTCGGGCTTCCGTGGATTGCAAATATTATGAAATATACAATATCGGGATTGTCGGGTTTATGCACACTCACTTTTAGTTTATCTACATTTGTTATTATAATAATCGGAAATTTAATTTGGACAGCGTTATTTATTGCACTAAGCAGACGAGCAGTAAAGGTAAAAGATATTTAATTATAGTTATAAAACTGTAAAAGAAAAGGGTGGCAAAATTAATGCAAAAAATCAAAATAATGGTTGATACTCCATGTGACATACCTGATGAAAAATTGTCCATGTATGAAATAGAAATGGTTTGTGTTCCGATATGCGTGGACGGAGTTGGTTATCTTGAACGGAAAAGTTTTTCATGCGAGGAATTTTATCCGATTCTGGAATCGGCTAAATCGTTACCGACTACGAGCCGTATACCTATCGGGAGTTTTAGTGAATCTTACGAAAGATTATGGAACGAGGGTTATACCGACATAATTGTTATCACGATGAATGCGGGAGGTTCGGGAACTTATGAATCCGCGCAAATGGCGGCTAATATGTTTTTTGAGGAAACTCCCGAAGCTGTCAGCATATTTTCAATTCATATAGTTGACAGCATGACATATTCATTAGCTTATGGATATCCTGCTATGTGTGCGGCGGAAATGGTTCAAAACGGAAAATCCGTAAAAGATATTTTAGATTTTCTTTGTGATATTTTCTTACGTATGGAAATATCATTGGCTTGTTATACATTAGAATATGCAAAAAAATCAGGACGTATAACAGCGGTTGCAGCTTTGGCGGGCGATATTTTGGGATTGCGTCCGACAATTGCGATGATAGACGGCAAAACAAAAATTACGGCAAAATCACGAGGAATGAAAAAAGCCACGCAAAACTTGCTTGATACTTATCACAAGCGGCGAATTACTCCTGACGAGCCTGTTATGATTGTAAGCGGAACAACTGATGAATGTGGGCAAGAATTAAAATCTCAATTGGAACAAGAGTTGGGACGAGAAATTTTGCATTGTAAAGTCGGTGCGGCGGTTGCAATTAACACAGGGCCTCAAATGGCAGGGATAGGATTTTTGGGTAAGAAACGAGAACGCTCCGATAACGGAAAGTCTCTCGTGGTGACAATTGACGGTACTGGATAATGCAAGAATTCATTGAAAGGAAAATATATGAAAACTGAAATACAATACACCAGACAAGAAGAAATCTTTAATTCGTTAACTCATGGAATTGGTGCGTTATTGGCTGTTTTGGGAACTATTATTATAGTTAAAAAAGCCGACAACAATAATGTTGCGATGATTATGTCAGTCCTGATTTATGGGTTGACTATGATTGGTATGTATTCAATGAGTACGCTTTATCATTTTGCAAAACCCGGAAAAATGAAAAATGTAATGCAAATTTTTGACCACGCAAGCATTTATTTATTGATAGCAGGCTGTTACACACCAGTTACGCTGATTCTTTTGGGTGGAACGGGAAAAGCTCTCATTATGTTTGCGGTTGTATGGATAGCCGCTGTTGCTGGTATTATTCTTAATGTAGTTGATATGAAAAAATTTAAGCGTGTCGGTATGCTTTTGTATTTGATAATGGGTTGGACGGCGATAGTTGACATTAAAAATATTATTCAACTAATGGGAAATAAAGGTGCAACACTTATGATTGCAGGCGGGCTTTCATACACGATAGGAATAATATTTTATCGCATGAAACAAACAAAATATATGCATTGCATATGGCATTTGTTTGTTCTTGCAGGAAGTATTTTTCATTACATATGTATCTTGAATTATGTTGTGTTGGTTTTTTAATTCGAATATTTTGACAGCTATCGTCAAGGAGGCTGCCGAATGAGAATAATTAAAAGCAAAGTATATTACTTGCTGTGTATTTTGCCTTGTTTAACTTTTGAAAGAGAAATTCTTTAATCGGAAGATTACTCCGTTTAACAGTTGTTGCCACAATGTTCGCGCCTCTTTCACTCGGCATTTCATTATATTGTATTTTGGCGTTTATTATTAGGCAAATATCATTTGTTTTGTTCTGACACAGATCGCTTTTATTATGTCATTTGCAAACAAGGGTGATAACAGTTTCTCCAACGCTCTTTTGGGAGTGCTGTTCGATGGTTCACACTTGTTGGGATTTATGGGGTAATATCTCAAATAAGAAAAAAATCAAACAACAATAGAAGATAACGTTCATATACAGAACAGTCCATTATTTGGGGGCTGTTTTTCATTTTAATAGTTTGTTTTCTTTTAATCGAAATTTTTGTTTGCGATTTTATTGTCATTATTCGTTACTATCTTTGAAGTTCCAATTTAAATTTGTCCCAATAATGTAGAAAAGTTATCAGCATTTTGAATTTTACTCCTTGCACCTTGCTTATTTTATAATTACTCACAATAATGATATTTCTTTTCATACCTCCGATTTGTTTTTTACGATGATATATTGCTTATGCTTTAAAGTCAAGGTTTGAGCTTTACACAATACTAGTATAAATATTATTGAGATGACAGGCGATACTGATGTGGTGTTTTGCCTTTGTGAGCACGAAATCTCCGTATAAAATTCGTTACATCATCGTAACCGACCATCTGACCAATTTGTTGAACGCTATAATCAGACTGTATCAAAAGAGTTTCAGCTTTCCTCATACGAATTGTAAAAAGAGAATCTTGTAAAGTGCTTCCCGCATGACGCTTATAAATGCGTCCTAAATGTGCTCGACTAAAACCAAAAGCATCAGCTATTTGTTGTGGTGTAGTGGAAGCATAATTTTGTTCCATATAGTTGATTATAGCAGGGATATAATCGAAATCTTTCATCTCTTTATTATACAAATCAATTGATAAACTTGTTCGACTGAGCATATTTAAAAAAAGAATAGACATCTTTAAATTAGCTATTTTTCGGCGATAATATCCATCACCATAATTCTCAATCAACAAATCAAAAAAACATTCCTGCAATTCAGAAGCGTTGTCAGTTTGCAAAATTATATACAAAGGGTTTTCGGAGTACAAAGCTCTTCGAAAAAACTCTATCAATTCCGAATTATCAGGAAGATTATGTAAAAGTGCTTCTTCACAAGCTTTTTTTCGAATTAACAAATTAAGCAAAATGCTCTCATCATTGACATAAACTTCATGTGATACGGAAGGTGGTATTAATAAAAATCCTCCTTCTTGTAACGCAAGTTGATGTTTTGTTCCGCCAGCCCAAAGAGTCTGATGTGCTTGTCCTTCTAGTACATATGCTAACTCATAGTAATCATGTGTATGTCTTTCTGCAATCGTATAGCGCGGATGCTTAAAAATACCTAAATCATAGGAATGATTTATCATTTCATCACTTGAAATTTGATGATTTACATATATATTATTGGTTGGCTGTATTTCAAAAAGTCCATAGGATGGTAACCCTAATGTGTGATTCTTTTTAGAGGCTTCTTTAATCCCATTTATATTTTTATTGGATAAATTATTTTTTATACTTTGTGATGAAGTTAAAAAAGAAGAATGTTGTTTGTAATAATCCCTGTATCTTGTTTCCCAATCACTATACTGATAAAGCCACTGTCGTATCTGTTTATACTCATTACGTTCCATAAAATCCCCCTTGTAATAAATCACAAAAAGCCGATTATTGTATCGCTCATAGCTATAACAAAAAAATCAAAAACAGTTTATCATAATAAACAACATAATACAAATAACTAACATCTTTTTATGCAATTAGCACAAATCGACAGATAGATTTTGTGAAATATCTACAATGGCAACTCAAATAGATATGGAAACATGACTTAGTTGTTGGTGCAGTTATTAGCATAATAATAATTTAAAGGAGGTAGAAATGAAAGAATTAAGGAAACGTTTGGAAAATCCCGAACAAGAGTATCGATGTGATGTACGATGGTGGTTGGCCGAGGGATTACACACTGATGCCACATTAGTAAAAGAGGTGACGGCTCTGTCCGAAAATGGGTTTGGTGCCATTGAATTCCTAGCTATTGACGAACTCGGGGCTGATTCTGAGCGTTATGGTTGGGGCAGCGAAGAATGGGTTCATGATACACAAACGATTATCAAGGAAGTAACAAAACATGGTTTGGGTGCCAGTATGACAAGTGGTACAAACTGGTCTAATGCCAATTTGCCGGATACTGTACATACTCCAGATGATAAATCGGCTTCCAAAGAATTGGATTACACAGTAGAAATTCTCAAATCAGGAGAAACAAGAAATGGTAACTTGCTTAAACCTGAAATTAACAAAGCTAAGGTAAATGAACAGCACCTAATTTCTGTTATGGCGGCAAAAAAAATAGGTGAGGAAAATGGTCATGTGTTATTGGATATGCCTATAATCTTAAACGATAAAATGGTTGATGATTGCTTAGAATGGATAGCACCCGAAGATGGAGATTATTTGCTACTTTCATTTTGGTTGCAAGGCACCGGACAAACGGCAAGTCCATCAGTTGGTATAGCTTATACAATCAACTATCTTGACCGCTATGGCGTTGATAAACTTGTAAACTATTGGGATACAGTTGTGCTGACACCAGAAGTACGTAGTTATATCAAAGAAAATGGTCGTATCCAGATGTATATGGATTCACTAGAACTTTCTGTTTATGGAAAGGGTGGGCATTTATGGGGATATAATTTTATGGAAGAATTTCGTGATAGACGAGGTTATGACCTTGCACCCTATCTCCCTTTTATCCTTAGACGTGTTCAAGGAATGGCAATGGGTCCTATCGATTACTACTATGAGATGCAGGATGTTGTCAAACTCGGAAAAGTTCGAAATGATTTTTATCAAACTATGACAGATTTATATATCGATAACATGTTGAAACCACTACAAGAATGGCTTCATAACAACGGAATGACACTTAGAGCAGAAATTTCCTATGGCTTACCGTTTGAAATAAGCCAACCGGGAAAATATGTTGATGGCATTGAAACGGAGAGTTTGGAGTTTGCTTCACAAATTGATTCATATAGAGGACTTGCGGGAGTTGCACACTTGTTTAACAAAGTGTTCTCTAGTGAAACAGGTGCAACCATGATGAACTACATGTTAGGACTTGATTTTTATAATCAGATTATCTTTACGCAATTTGCCGCAGGAGTCACTAAAACAGTTTTACATGGATATTCTTCAATTTGTGGTTCAGAGTCAGACACAGATTGGCCGGGACATGAGGGTATGTGGCCGTTATTTTCAGAACGCTTTGGAGAACGACAACCTGCATATCGTTTCTATAAAGATTGGACGGGTATGATTTCTCGTTTTCAGAAATTATTGCGTAGCGGAAAACCACGTAGGGATATTGCGATTCTTCGTTTAGATTATAATTTTTGGAATCAAGTTATGGCTGTTGGCATGATGACAGGTCGAAATGAACAAGCTTTATATGAAAATAGTCTTATGAGAGCTAATGAAGGAATTTATTGGAAAGATACAACCTTGCAAAATGCAGGTTTCAGTTATGACTATTTTGCACCACAGTTATTGGAAGATTCGGATGTGATTTTCAGAGATAATCTTATTCAACCTAATGGTCCGGGATATCAAGCAGTTGTGATATATCAAGAAGAACTCCCTCTTTCATCTGCAAAAGTCATACTGGAATATGCAAAAAAAGGATTTCCAATTGTATTAGCTAATGGAATGACTGAAACCATTCAAACAAGAAAAGAATTACATCACAAAAGGGCAGCTATTCGTACTCCTTTTAATGATGGAAAAGATGATGAATTGGCATTAGTGATTTCTGAAATGAAAAGTTTGCCAAATGTTAAAGAAATTAATCGAGCAGATGAATTAGTAAATGCCCTTAAAGAGCTAGGAATTGAAGCTCGTGCAGGATTTACTCAATCAAATAGCAAAATTTTCACATTGCTAAGAGAAGAAGAAAATTGGAATTACCTATACGCATACCATTATATGTATACAGAGAAGCAACCTTTTACAACTACAGTCCGTATCTTCGGCGAGGGAATACCTTATGAAGTGAATTGCTGGACAGGTGAAATCACGCAGATGGGATTGTATGAGGTAAAGGATGGTTACACCTTAATCACTATTTCATTACAACCCGGTGAATCTACAATGTATGCAGTCAATACAGGTGTATCCGATGATTTGCATTGTGTATCAGCATCAGCCGGAAATGTCATAAGGAGTGAAGATAAACTTGTTTTTCACGTTGGACAGAGTGGTACGCATACCCTCACCTTTAACGATGGAACTATACGTCATATTGATATAAGCGGAAGAAAGGAAATTTCTCTGGATAGATGGGAACTTGTGGTGGAAAGTTGGACAAAAGGCAAAAAACAAGAAATTATTGAGGACAGAGGACTTGGCTATGTGAGTAAAGAAGTTTATTTCGAAACAAATAAAAATCAACTATCTGCCGGTGAAATATCTCTTGAACCGTGGAAAGATATTTCAGCAATTGGACCGGAAGTTTCCGGAGTAGGATTCTACAAAACAACTTTTTGCATTCCTAACGATTGGGATATATCAGATGGAGCGTATTTTGAATTGGAAAGCACTTCTGGCAATGCAGCGACAGTATATGTAAATGATAAAAAAGTTAAAGCATATAATTTCAATCATCGAGCAGTTGACGTATCTGAATTGGTGTGTGTTGGAGAAAATACTATTCAAGTCGAAGTGGCCTCTACATTAGCTAACCAACTAAGAAGCAGCAAATATTATGAAAGTGTAGGCGAAAAAACAGCATTATTAATGAAAACGGCAATGGGACACGAGGGTTCATCTGACACAGATTCTTCAATGAAAAGACTTGCGATGACTCCCCCTGTTCAAGAATACGGCATTCAGGGAAAGGCTACTATAAAACTATATAAAAAGATTACTCTTTAATTGCAATTATTTGTATTGAATGGTTGATAAAAGCATTATCAATTAAAAAATTTAGAATGGAGATTATTATGGATTCAAAATCTTTAGAACAAAAAATGCGTTTCAGAGAAAAAGCAGCATTTTCAATGGCAAATTTCGGCAATATTCCTGTTATGGCTATTACAGGTGCTTTTTTATTAATATTTTATACTGATGTTGTTGGATTAGATGCAGCGGCTTGTGCAACCCTGTTTCTAGTTGCACGTCTTTTCGATGGTATAACTGATCCACTTTTAGGTTATTTCATCGATCATCTTCCAATTACAAAAAGGGGACGTTTCAGAACACCTCTTGCCGTTGGCTCAGTATTAACTGCACTCAATCTTGTATTGTTATTTGTTGGTCCATATTTTGCAACATCATTTAAACTTGGGATTGCGTATATTTCATATCTTTTAATTGGTGTAGTATTTGATGTTATGGATATATCTCTTAACAGTTTATTGCCAGTTATGTCAGGCAATATGAAAGACCGAAGTTCTCTTAGTGCAGTAAAGGGTATGTCTTATATAATAGGAATTCTTGTAATAAATATTGTTGCACCTATTGTTGTTGGAAATACATCAGAAGCACGAGGCTATATAACATTGGTAGTGGGGGCATCGATTATTGTAGTGTTGTTCTCTCTTATCGGTTCAGCCGGTGTTAAAGAACGAATTCAGCCGGTCAATGATGAAAAATACAAACTCAAAGACCTTTTGAAAATAATCGCTCAACGTCCGGTTGCAACTCAGTTTGCCTGTTCACTTCTGACAACTACCGGTGCCTATGTTGTACAAACAGTAAATATGTTTTTCTTTGCATATATTATCGGTGATATACGGTTGCTTGGATTAGCTTCAATGGGAAGTATGATTACTTTGTTCCCGGGAATGTTGTTGTCAGGTTTTTTGACACCACGCTTTGGTAAAAAGAAAGTATTTATCTTTGGATTGCTATTAGTTGGAGTTGCACCATTGCTACGACTTTTGAACGTGACAAATGTACCGCTTTTGTTAGGAACTACATTGCTTTCGGGTTTTGGCTCAGGCATTAATCAACCTTTGAGTTATGGTATGCAAGCAGATAATACCGACTATGTTGAGTTGTCTTTAGGACATCGTACAGAAGCCGCTGTGGCATCATTGTCAAGTTACATAACAAAATTTGCAATGGGTATAGGTGGTGCAATCCCCGGATATCTATTGGCATGGGGTGGTTATGATTCTACTTTAGAAGTTCAAAGTAGCACTGCTAAAACTGCAATTATTATTAGTGTTTGTGTTGCTCCCGCAGTTTTTAATATACTTGGGGCAACTGTTATGACCATATTTTATCCATTGACTAAGGAAAAATTAGAAGAACAAATTAAGGAAATAGAAAAAATTCGTGCTGTATCCTAAATTACTTTCAATAATGGAGTTTATAAATTAGAGTCTACTGATTATGGCAATTAAAATTTTATTTAGAAAAAGTGCAAGGAAACGGATGTTTCTTCCTAAAATCTTGCACTTTTTTCATTAAAAATCATTTGCAAGTTCTTTATATTTAGTAGACAAATTAATTTCCTAACTTTCCTTTTCAGTCGTAGGCATTATTTAGTTACAATTTCTATATGACTTTGATTATTTAAAGAAGAAAGGCAAATAAATATGTTATCTAAAAAGCAAACAAATTTTATCTTTTTTGCATTAATTGCAACTACATTTCTTGTATCTATGACAGTAACAGTAACCATTAATATGCTGCCTGCAATTATGGCTGATTTTTATATATTGCCCGGTAGTGCTCAATGGTTAACAAGCGGAGCAACATTAGTTTCAGGAATAATGATTCCCATAGCTGCCTATTTAATTAAGCGTTTCCCAAATAAATTGTATTATGTGGCGGCTATGATTATTTTCTGTGTTGGTTCATTATTGGCTGGATTTGCGCCAAGTTTTAATCTTTTGTTGGTGGGGCGGTTAATTCAAGCAATTGGATGTGGAATGATAGTTCCTTTTGCACAAATAATTATTATGAGTATTTATCCGCAAAATAAACATGGAACGGTTATGTCCGTTTTTGCAGTTGGCGCAATGGTAGCTCCGGTCGTTGTGCCTACAATATCAGGAATAGTTATTGATACGCTCGGTTGGCGGGCAATGTTTATCATATTATTTATTTTAGGATGCATCGTAGTAACGTTGGGATGCCTGTTAATGAGAAATGTAACCAAAAAATATCTTGTATCATTTCCTCTGATACCGATAATTCTTTCATCAGTGGGTTTTTGTGGCGTAGTTATAGGAATAGGAAATATATCTATATATCCTATACTACGTATACAAACAGGTGGAGCATTTTTGATTGGAGTCATTTCTCTTTTTCTTTTTGTTAAACTACAGCTTACAGCAGAAACGCCTTTTTTGAATTTAAGAATTTTTTCAAATGCAAAATTTAGAACATCTGTAATTATAAGTGTGCTAATGTATCTTATAAGTGTGGGAAGCGGTACAGTATTGCCGGTATTTGCTCAATCTACTTTGGGATATACAGCAACGTCATATGCTCTGGCAACATTGCCGGGTTCAATTCTCATGATGTTTGCGGTGCTCAGTTCGGGAAAAATATATGATAAACACGATGAAAAACCTTTGATTATTGGAGGACTTACAGTATTAGCAATTGGTAGTTTCACGGGGATATTTTTTTCATCGGAAACTGGAATATTCCACATAGGTTTAACTTCGTGTCTGCTGTCAATCGGAATGGGTTGTTTAAATACACCTACAACAACTATGGGGATGTCGGGTTTAGATGATAAAGCCAGAATAGAAAGCAGTTCTATTCTAAATACTCTAAGACAAATTGCTGGAGCTTTAGCATCCACGTTGGGAATCCTTATTTTTTCTTTAATGGGTTCATTATTTGATAGCATAAAGGCAATTAAAGTTGTCTACATTTTTTATATGGGTGTGGCTCTTATAGCTATCTTGGTTATTATTCCTTGGCTAAAAAAAGGGCAAAAGAATACTCATAATGTGCAAAAACGCTGACATAAATGTAAAAATGCCCATTTCGATTCTTTTAGAAATCAAAGACTGCACTTATCGCTCGAAATGTAAGCAAGAAGTCCTAATTAATATTGAACATATCAGTAATGAGAGTAAGACAACAAAACGCAGGACCAATAATGGCTTTAATGGATAACCCTTTTAGGACTTTTTTTAATGTCGCTATTTAACATAGCCAAAGTTTTAAAAATAGAAAAGAGGTTTTAGAGATGTTATTTTTTGCAGGAAATAAAAACAGGAGGATGAATTAGCTGATAGATTATTGTATTTGCTATATTCATTACCTCAAAAAAATGTTCAGTTTAAAATAAAGCTACCCCAAAATTACGCAATATGTAATGCGATAATTCTTTGTGATTCATCATTGTTAAATCTTTTCATCCTATTTATTATCTCTCATGCCCGAAGTCCCCCTAATCTCTGTTCTCTTAAAGTAACTATTAACTTAGCAAATAGGGGGTAATTAATGGGTAAGCTATTAGTAATTACGTATAAAACCGCCGATGGAAAACACATTTGTGTTGAAGTTACAACCGAAGTCAAGGAGCTGCTGGAGCAGTCCGAGCGTCAAATGCAATCCCAAAGGCGGCAAGACAGGCGATATCTTACTAAAGAAAACTATGTAGACGGATTTACCGATACGACTATCATATGTCCTAAAGAAGATATTGCCGATCTCGTGTGTAGAATGGACAGCTACGAAAAACTTCATGCTGCCATAGCAACGCTACCCGAATTACATCAGCACAGGTTACACCTGTACTATAATGATGAATTAACTTACAAACAGATAGCAAAATTAGAAAATGTTCATCATACTACAATAGCTCGTTCACTTAAAAAGATAAGAAGATTCTTGCGAAAATATCTAACTGATTAATAT
>JGI994J12354_10002364_pt1 | contig 18532 bp, 16 predicted proteins | sample IntmicLarv3ML3BL_FD_12354 | JGI IMG/M metagenome (IMG submission 12354)
GCTGCTGCCCCTCCCTCATCGCCGGACCCACAGGTCCGGCAGGACCCGCCGGCAGGACAGGTCCCATTGGTGCCACAGTCGCGACCGCTCCGGTTGTTTTAGGAAAATGCAACCACTTCATTTTTTGTAAAGCTTCCACAATTTGGTTAGCATAAGCTTATTAAATTTGTTAATAAATAGTTTATATTGTCTGTTTCTAAACAATTGTTGACTCTGGTTTTTTGAGTGTGGTAAACTGCTTTATGAGGAAGTATTCAATTTTCAAATTGATTTTCAAAAAGTGAAAATTGCAATAAGGAGGAGAAAATATCATATGAAAGTGCAAAACGGTAAGATTACAGATTTTGTAATCACCAAGGCGATGGAAGATAAAATCATTGCCGAGGCAAAGCGTTATAAAGCTGAGCCGCATCAGCTTATGCGCATCCTGCTGAGAATCCAGAGAATCTCTTACAATTCTTTCCCCCGTGAGGTCTGCACCCTTGTAAGCCGTGAAACCGGGCTTAGCGAGGCTGCGCTCTACAGCTACATAAGCTTTTATTCGATGATTTCCGAATCTCCGCGCGGAAAATATGTCGTGCGCATGTGCGAGAGCGCGCCCTGCCACATCATGGGCGCTCGCGATGTTATGAACGCGGTTGAAAAAACACTTGGCATAAAAGCCGGCGAGACAACGCCAAACGGCCTCTTCACCATCGAATATTGCCAGTGTCTCGGACTGTGCGAAAAATCCCCCGCAATCATGGTAAACGGCAAGGTTTATTCAGACCTTACCCCCGGAAGCGCCACACGGCTTATGGAACAATATATCAGAGGGGAGATTGAATAAAAAATGCTTAAAGAATTTAAAATTATTCTGCGAAACGCAGGCGAAATTGACCCCGTCAGCGCCAAGGAATATCACGCTCGCGGCGGTTATAACGGTCTTTTAAAAGCCATCGGCATGTCCGCCGAGGAGGTTATTGAGGAGATTAAAACCTCCGGTCTTCGCGGTCGCGGCGGCGCAGGCTTTCCCACCTGGAAAAAACTCGACATTTCCTCAAAGGTAGAGGCTGACCAAAAATATATCATCTGCAACGCCGACGAGGGCGAGCCCGGCACAAACAAGGACCGCATCATCCTCTCAAGCGACCCCAACACAGTGTTTGAGGGCATGGCAATAAACGCTCGCTGCATTGGCGCAACAAAAGGCATTATCTATCTGCGCCACGAATATCCCCAGCTCTTTCCGCTTATCGAGCAGGCTCTGGCAAACGCTCGCAAGGAAGGCTTTTTGGGCGATAACATCATGGGAACCAACTTCTGCTTTGACATTGCCCTCGTCTCCGGCGGCGGCGCATATGTCTGCGGCGAGGAAACTGCCCTCTTGTCCTCTATCGAGGGAGGGCGCGGCGAGCCGCGCTTCAAACCCCCTTATCCCGGCGTTTCCGGTCTCTGGGGCAAGCCCACCATAGTAAACAATGTCGAAACCCTCGCAAACCTTCCCGTAATTCTCGAAAAAGGCGGCGAATGGTTCTCCAAAATCGGCGTTCCAAACTGCACCGGAACAAAGCTCTTCACCCTCTGCGGCAAAATCGCCGACAAGGGCATTTTCGAATATCCCATGGGCACAAATCTCATCGACATCTTCGAAACCCACGGCGGTGTTAAAGATGGGCGCGAGCTAAAAGGCTTCATGCTCGGCGGTCAGTCCGGAAACCTCATAAACGCCCACCAGATGGACCTTCCGATGGACATTGAAACCTGCCGCGCCAGAAATTCCACGCTCGGTACAGGCACCATCATGGTTATCGACGATTATCACGACATCATTGACATCGTTGAAAACATCATGACCTTCTTCATCCACGAATCCTGCGGAAAATGCACCCCCTGCCGCGAAGGAAACGTGCGCATGTATGAAATCATCCACAACATAAATATCGGAAAAGGCAAGATGGAAGACCTTGAGCTACTCGAAGAGCTTGCCGAAACCATGAAGCTCACATCCTTGTGCGCTCTTGGTCAAAGCTCCTTCTTCCCCGTAATCACAAGCCTTCAAAACTTCCGCTATGATTACATAAGAGCCATCGAAAGGGGACAAAGACAATGGGCATGATTAATATAATAATAGACGGTCAAAAAACTGCCGTTTCCGAAGGTACAACCATTTTGCAGGCTGCGACCGAGCTTGGCATAAAAATCCCCACGCTCTGCCACCACCCCGACCAGGCGGTTAAAGCAAACTGCCGCATCTGTGTTGTCGAGGTGGACGGTTATGGAACGCTCGTTCCCTCCTGCGCCTTCCCGGTTTTTGAGGGGATGAATGTCAAGACCCATTCCCCAAAGGTGCGCAGCGCTCGCATGCACCTGCTTGAGCTAATTCTAGCTCGCCACGCACAGGACTGCCTCCACTGCAAGCGCAGCGGACACTGCGAGCTTCAAACAGTTTGTGAGGACATGCATTTCGTAAAAACGCCGCGCTATCCCTACGTCGCGCGCTCTAACGAAATTGACGATTCCTCCCCGTCCATCGTGCGCACAGAATCAAAATGCATCGCCTGCGGTCGCTGCGAATATGCCTGCACCAAAGTCCAAACGGTTGACGCAATCGCAAAAGCAAACCGCGGCTTCCATGTAAAATATGCCCCCAGCTACGGCCGCCCTCTTGTGCAAAGCACCTGCGTAAACTGCGGTCAGTGCGCCCAAGCCTGCCCCACCGGAGCCTTAACCAGCAACGACAACACCGACAGAGTTTGGGGCGCCCTCGGCAAAAAGCTCGTTGTTGCGCAGGTTGCACCCTCTGTTCGCATAAACATTGCCGAAGCCCTCGGCGAAGCGCCCGGAACCATCAGCCCCGGTCGTCTTGTCACCGCCATGAAGCGTGTTGGCTTTGACCTGGTTTTCGACACCGATTTTTCCGCAGACCTCACCATCATGGAAGAAGGCACCGAGCTTTTGGGTAGAATCAAAAACGGCGGAGTTTTGCCGATGATTACCTCCTGCTCGCCCGGCTGGATTAAATTCTGCGAAACCTTCTATCCCGATTTCATCCCAAATCTGTCCACCTGCAAATCCCCCCAGGGCATGTTTGGCGCACTGATAAAAACCTATTACGCCGATAAAATCGGCAAAGCTCCCGAGGACATTTTCAGCGTTTCCGTCATGCCCTGCACCGCGAAAAAGTTTGAGGCAATCCGTCCCGAGCTTGGTCGCGATGGCTACAGCGACATTGATGTTGTCGTCACAGTTCAGGAGCTGTCGCGCATGATTCGCGCAGCAGGAATCGACTTCAAAAACCTTCCCGAAACCGAGTTTGACAAGCCCTTCGGTTTGGGCAGCGGCGCCGGCGAAATTTTTGGCGCAACAGGCGGCGTTATGGAAGCGGCACTTCGCACAGTGTACGAGGTTGTAACCGGTGAAACTCTTGCAAATGTTGAGTTTGAAGCCGTCCGCGGCTTTGATGGCATCAAGGAAGCCACCGTTTCCATCGGCGGAACTGATGTTAAGGTTGCCATTGCACACGGTCTTGGAAACGCTCGCAAGCTGATGGACGCTCTTCGCTCCGGCGAGGCAAGCTACCACTTTATCGAGATTATGGCGTGTCCCGGCGGCTGCATCGGCGGCGGCGGAAACCCCATCAAAGACTGGAAGAAGATGGATGCACGTCTCGAAGCGGTTTATCGCCACGACAAAGAGCTTCCGCTTCGCAAATCTCACGAAAACCCAGCTATAAAAGCGATTTACGAGGAATTTCTCGGCGAGCCGAACGGTCACAAAAGCCACGAACTTCTCCACACCTACTATACCGACCGCAGCAATCTGCTAAAATAAAACACGCACCACCTCAAGCCGCCCGGGAGAGCCTTCTCCCGGGCGGCTTTTATATGCCCAAACAAAACAATGGGGCATAAATGCCCCATCAGCTATCACGCAAAAAACCGGAAAAGCTCTGCCCCTTCTCGCATACTTTTTAAAGAAAAGGAGGTGCTTTTTTTGAAGCCGGAACAAAATTTACAGCCATCGAATAGTTTAAACCCCCAAGCGCAAATTTGTTACAAAAGCCTTTCAAATCCTTACACCTTCACCTGCGGCAGACTAAATGTTTCAGTGCATTTTTCGCCTGACGGCAAGGACGCTTCCGATGCGCTCTGCGAATATTTTCTTCGCAACGCGCCCGGTCTGTAATGGGGCGACCCAAAAACAGAAGCGAAATTATAGGCAGCGCCAAAAGCCCAAGGGTGTGGCAAGTCGCCTTTTACATCCGCCTCTCTCGCGAGGACTTGCGCAGAGATGACGAATCCGAAAGCGTTTCAAACCAGCGGCTCATCCTCTCCGACTGGCTCAAAAATCAGAGCGGAGATGAATATCACCTCGCCGGAGAATTTGTGGACGACGGCATCTCCGGAACCAGCGACAAGGCTCGCCCAGCCTTTCAGTCCATGCTCCGCGCGATAGCGTGCGGCGAGGTGAACTGCGTTGTTGTAAAAAATCTCGCGCGAAGCTTTCGAAACTATTCCGACCAGGGCTACTACCTGGACGATTATTTTGTGCGCCACGGCACTCGCTTCGTCTCCCTCTATCAGCAGAGCATCGACACATATAAAGACCCAAAGGGCGCGCAAAACCTCGGCATCCCGGTTCAGGGCGTTTTGAACGAGCGCCACGCGCAGGACACAAGCGAGTCCGTCCGCCGTGTTTTTGATAAAAAGCGCGAGCTTGGTCAGCACATCGGCTCCTTCGCCGTTTATGGCTACAGGAAAAACCCCGAAAACAAAAACGCTCTTCTAATCGACCCCGAAGCAGCGCAGGTCGTCTCCGAAATTTTCGCGCAAACCCTCCGCGGCGCGAGCCGCGGCGAAATCGTGCGCCGGTTAAACGCCGCCGGCACGCCCTGCCCCTCCGCTTACAAAAAGCTCGCAGGGCTTAAATATCAGAACCCCCACGCAAAAGCTCAGCCCCTCTGGAGCGCCAAAACCGTGACGCAAATTCTCAAAAACCGCATGTACACCGGCGACATGGTGCAGGGCAGGCACAGAGTCCGCAGCTATAAAATCCATCTTCAAGACCCCGTGCCGGAGCACGACTGGATAATCGCCGAGAACACGCACGAGGCAATTGTCAAAAAAGACGCCTTCGAGCTGGTTCAAAATCTTCTGCTGCGCGACACGCGCCGCGCTCCCGGCGCAGGCACGCTCCATCTGTTTTCCGGCTTTTTGCGCTGCGGCAAATGTGGCGGCGCAATGTGCCGCACCACCTCCGGCGCCCATGTTTATTATTATTGCCGTACCTATAAGCAGCAGTCAAAATCTGCCTGCACCAGCCACAGTGTAAAGCACGGCGAGCTATATGACGCGGCTCTGCAAGCCATAAACCATGCTATTTCCGCCGTATACCCGCAGGAAATTTTGCGCCGCCTTGAAAAAACAAAAAAAGCAAGCGACAGAAAAACCAATCTAACCCCCACGCCCGAGAGCAGGCACCGGCTCCTTCAAAAAACGCTCTCTTACAAGACCGCGCTCTACGAGGACTGGAAAGACGGCGCAATAAGCCGCGAGGATTTCAGCCTCCTGTATCGCACCTACTGCGAAAGAGAAGCTCTGCTAAAGTCCGAAATAGCAAAGTCTGCCGAACCAAAAGAGGTCACGGCAGACAAGGCTCTCGCCTTTTATTTAAATCACGGCGCTCTCGCAGAATTATCTCGCGATGCGCTCGCCTGCTTTCTTGATTATGCCGAGGTTTTTGAAAACGGCAAGCTTCGCCTGCACCTTCGCATTGCTCCGCCAAAATTTTGATTTTGCTAAAAAGACCGGCGCGACCGGCGCAACCGGTCAAACCGGAGCGCAAGGCATCCAAGGCGTTTCAGGTCCAATGGGACCCACAGGACCTCAAGGCACTCCAGGTCCGACAGGACCCACAGGCACAGTTTAACACACAAACACCACGCCGTAAAGGCAATTAGAAGCGAACAACACAGCAACCGGCATCTTCGGTCAAAGGCACTTGACCTTAGGCATCATAGGTATTCAAAACCCTTGAGATTTCTTTTTTGTTTATCGTCTGACCTATAAATGTTAACGTCGGCTCCGCCACGCCGCGCCACTCAGCAATTGAAACATCCTGCATCGCGATGTTAAGCAAAACTCGGTGATTTTCAGTTTTCAAAATACCCTTTACTCTGCAAAGCGCCCCAAACTCCCCGGAAGTGCAGCAGGCGATAAGCCTCTTAAACTCGCTCTCCGTAAAGCTTCTTGTGAGCCTTGCTGTAACTGAGCTAAGGCGGCTGTGCGCATGGGCATGGCAATTTGTGGGCGCGCGCCGGGCGCTGCTTTGCAAATCTTCAAAATCTGCCGTGCCCCAGTTGTCCCAAGGCTTTGAAATGACAAGCGCCTCGGGACTGATATTTTTTATGTCGCATATCGTTTCGTCGATGTCGTGCTCTGCCTTCTCAATCTTGCTCAGAAGAATGACGGGGGCGGTTTGTATCTGGTTATATATAAAGCTGCCGTAAATCGTTTTTGAAAAGGAAAAATTAACGCTGTCAACAACTGTGAGCACGCAGCCAAGCTCACACCGCGCCTGTATGTCCGGCTGTTTCAATATTTCAAAAAAGTTGTCAAAGATAAAAATGCCGGACGGCTCGAAAATAATATTTGTCGGCGAAAAAGTGTCAATCACCTCTAAAATGGCACCGGCAATATCGTTTTTCAAAGTGCAGCAAATGCAGCCGCCGCGCAGCTCAACCGCTTCAAATCCGTCCGCCTTTATTATTTCGGCATCAAGACCCGTTTGTCCAAACTCATTTACGATATAAACAGGGCGTAGCCCGATATCCATATAATGGCGCAGCAGCATATTTGCAAAGGTGGTTTTCCCTGCCCCAAGAAACCCCGAAATAATGTCTATTTTTATCATTTAATCCACTCCAAAGTAAAAAAGCGGCTGTGTTGATGAAAACACAGCCGCTCTATTGATGATATACTATCTGCAAAGGCGCGGATAGTATATGCAATTTAAGGCTGCGACCCAAAAGTGCCGCTTCGCCAATTATATCATGGCTAGGACCACGATATAATATTCGCAAGCGAATATATATTATATTTAAGGCCGCGGCGCAGAAAATAGTGTCTACTCTAAAACCACCAAATCATACGCCGCTGGTGCAATGTAATTTAAGCGATGAAAAGCTTTGCCGCCTCCGCAGCAGATGCTGCGTCGGGAGAATAAGCGTCCGCGCCAACTATATCAGCATAGTCCTGCGAAATGGGCGCTCCGCCAACCATTACCTTGACAGAGTCACGGACTCCGGCTGCCTTCAGTGCATCAATAACAACCTTGAGCTGGTCCATTGTCGTTGTAAGCAGAGCGGAAAGACAAAGAATGTCAGGCTTGTCTGCCTTAACAGCTTCAACAATTGCATCCTCATGGATGTCTATGCCAAGATCGCGAACCTCAAAGCCGCCGGCTTCAAGCATCATCTTAACAAGGTTCTTGCCGATGTCGTGCAAATCGCCTCTGACAGTTGCAATGATAATCTTGCCGATAGGCTCTGCGCCTTCTTCAAGAAGCTTCGCCTTTAGAACGGCGGTGCCATTGTTAAGAGCCTTGGCAGCAACAAGAACCTCGGGAACATAAACCTCGTTGTTCTTAAACTTTACGCCAAGCTCGCCCATGCCCTTCAAAAGACCATTGTCGAGAATTTCCTGCGCTGCAATGCCTTCATCCAAAGCTTCCTGAACAAGTCTTACAACGTCCTTCACTTTACCGCCCTTGAGCGAAGTGGCAATATTTTCTAATATTAACATTTTTTATCCTTCCTTTCCTTACATGTCGTATTTTTTTGGGTCTAGCTTGTCGGAGCATTCGCCAATCATGGTTTCGGTGAACTCGCCCACATCAGCCGGCAGGTCTGCAACCGTGTCAGCGATGTTCTCAAGCCACATCTGCTCTTTGTCGTCCAAATCCAGATGACCGGAATCCTGTCCCTTTTGAATGTGCGCAACGGCAAGCTCTGCCGCTTTTTTTGCTCTGGGATAATAACCCTCAACCTTTACCATTTCTTTAGAAATGTCAAGCACAACGTCAGGACGCAGAACATAAGCCTGCGGGTCAAGACGGCTGTCGCTGTCCGCGTGCAAATCGCGAAGCAGAAGAGCGGCATCATTGCCCCTTGCAGTGGCTTCGTTAAGCAGACGGCAGTCGTATACAAGTTGCTCGAAGGCAACGGTGGGAGCCATGCCGCCGAGGAGCTTAATGTTCTGGATAGACTCGTTACTCCACATGTCCGCAACACAAGCTGCCACGTTTCCTACAGGTGAAAGGTGCGCACAGGCAGCAGAGCGACCCTCAAGAGCGATGGGTGTGCCGGTGATTGCCTTTACATATGCGCCTTCATAGCCGCAGTCCTTATGGGGACCCTTTGCGCCGCACTCAATGGCAACAAGGCTTCTAACCGTGGAAACCACGCGAACAACAGACGCAAACACCTTGGGGATGTAGTTTCTGTCAGCAAGAACCATTGCGGTGTTTCCAAAACCGCAGGCGGTGTCGCCGGAGGCGATTGTTCCTGTTTTGTCGGCAATTTTGACAATTTCTGTCCACATCTTGTTCATATCGTTGCAGCCAAGCACGGAAAGCGCAAAGATGGACTTGGCTATGTCGCAGAACATGGTTGCGTCGTCATGCACTTCCTTGCCGCCAACAGACTCAATCGCGAGCATGTCCGCACCGGCATTAGCGCACTTCTCAAAAGTCTGGAGGATGCAGTCCCATTTCTGACCGCGCCACATGTGTTCAACATCGCCCTCGCGAATGTCGTTTGGCGTGATTCTGACAGCGCCCTTCACATTGTGCTTGATTTCATATTCCTTTATGATATCAACAACGGTTTTGCAAACCTCTGTGCCCCATTCGGGGTTTTCGGTCATCGGGGGCAGGGTTTCAATCTCGGCGATGAAGCCGGGAACCTGCAGGTCCTTTGCTCTCTCGCATATGCCTGTGATGATGTCCTTATAGTTGCGGATTACATCGGGCATGGTCTCCTGTCTGATGTTCATGGTGGGAAGTGTAAAGTTTATCTCCGGATAAACAAGCCCTCCGCCGATAGACATCCCATTTTTGAGATTTACAGGATAAAGCGATTTTCCGTATACAAAATCTGAAAGATTTTGATATGCGGTGGTGTTATAGGTCTGTTTTGGCATCTTAAAGCTCCCTTCAATTTTTTAGGTCGCCTTAATTATAAACTGCCGTTTAACTAGTTTTCTTCCACCATCTTAATATTTTTTGTACTATTTTCCACTGTTTTTATACATCTTACATGAAAGAGCTATACAGATTCGCACATTTTGAGGCAAATCTGTATAGCTCTTTTATTTTCTCTCCAAATTTTCCCGGCGATATTGTCCCGGAGTGAAGCCGGTTTCTTTCTTGAATATTTTGGTGAAATAGCTCTGTCCCTCAAAGCCGACACATTCGGGAATGTCAATAATGTTAACCGCAGAATTGCACAACAGCTTCTTGCTCTCTTCAATGCGCAAAAAGGTGATGTAGCCCCCCGGGGTCTGCCCGGTTTCATTTTTGAAAATGCGGCAAAAATATTGCTGGCTTATGGACAGGTGGTCGGCAATTTCCTGAAGCGTTATTTTGGCGCTGTAGTTGCGCTTTATATAGTCGACCGCCTTATACATAATGTCCATATGCTTGCCGCCGGAAAATTCAAAAACATGCTGTGTAAATTGTCTGGTCGCCGTGTGAAGCCACAGCACAATGTCCTCAATCGAAGAAAAATTATCAATTTCGCGCAGATATTCATAGTTTAATCCTAAAATCGCGTTTATATCCGCGCCGCCCTTCAGCGCCGCACGCGACAGCAAAACCGTAAGTTCCACCGTGCGCGAGCGCAGCACCTCCAGATTGCTGCCGTTTTGCGACATGATTTGCTTAATGATATCGCCAAGAACTGTGTTTGCCGTGTAAATGTCGCCCTTGCTGATTGCTGCCAGCAGCTCGGATTCTTTTTCTATGGGATAAACAGAGGAAAAAACATCCGTTTGCACAGGCACAGACTCTGCCAAATTAGTTTGCGAAGAATAGGCGGAGGTGACATAGCAAAGATGCTCGCTTATCGCGTGAACCTGCTTCGGCGCTCTGTAAGGAACCGTGAGCGCGCCACGGCTAAGCTGTTCAATATCCTCCGCGGAGAGCGAAACATATTCCGGTATGTCAAAGCTCAGATAATCTTCATAATCCGACATCAAAAGCGGACCGGCAAGAACACCCAGCAGCATTTTCCCCTTGCTGTCAAGCAGCGGCGAGGCGCAGTAAACCAGCCCGGAGGGCGCGATGAAAATATATCGCCCCCCAAACCTTCTCGACTGATAGCAGCCATAAAGGCAGGCGATGCGGCAACTCTCCTCACAGCCCGTTTTTTCATACATCGTTTGGAGAAAATCTTCCGAAGCCGCATGGACAGATGACACAAACAGGCTTTGACCGCTTGTGTCCATAACAGTTATACCAAACCCGGCAGCGACCGAAAAATTTTCAAAATAAGTGTAGTTATTCACGGCTTCGTCCTCTTTTTGTAAAATATAAAACTCTGCAAAATGACACATTGACCTTAGCGTAACATTAAATTTAAGGCTTATTATGCTATACAATTTATATAATTTCAATAGAATGATGAAAAAATACAAAAAATAGCGGATTATTTTATAGATTATGTGCAATTGTCGACAAATTGGAAAAGGCAAATTTGCACTTCTCATTTCCCACCTCCTTTCATACATTTTACAGATATAAACCATTAGGAGGCTCCGCCATGATTTCACACACCGAAATAGACCAATTACACCGCGAACCCCCAGCCACTCGCACAGACATCAAAACCATTCAAATAGACCCCACCCAACCAATCGCGCAGCGGATAAGCGCATTTCTGGGCGAGGTAAAAAACCCTTACCACTTCTGCTATGGCGACACCCCCGTGAGTATTTCCTTTGCAGAAAACGGGCAGCCGCTTGAGACAATATTAATTGAGCATTTCGCAAGATTGAAGAGGTGAAAAACTTCGGATATAATGCAGTCATGTGATTATAGCCGGAAAGGAGTATCATGGGCAGACGCAAAAAAGGCGAAACGAATGACACAAATTGGAACGTCGGGCTATACATTCGCCTATCCAAAGAAACCAGAAAAAATGACGATAGCGACAGCGTTATAAATCAGCGGGTTATGCTGACGAGCGCGCTGGAAAAACTAAAAGCTACCCATCCACTGGAAACATTTAACCTAATAGACATCTACATCGACGACGGCGAAACGGGAACCGACAGCGAGCGCGAGAATTTTCAGAGAATATTGGACGACATTAAAAACGGCATTGTAAACCTCATCATGTTCAAAGACCTGTCGCGCCTCGGCAGAAATTACAGCGAAGCCGGATTTTATCTCGACAGCTACTTTGTAAAGCACAACACCAGATATATTTGCCTCAGCGCCCCCTACATCGACAGCAAGCTGACCCCGGACGTTGCAAACAGCCCACTTGTGCCGATTCAGAACGTGTTCAACGACGATTTTGCCAGAACCACCTCGCTGAAAATTCGCGCAGTTTTCAAGGCGAAAAAAGAAGCCGGACAGTTCATCGGAGCGTTTGCTCCCTATGGCTATAAGAAAGACTCGCAGGACAAAAACAAGCTGATTATAGATGACGAAGCCGCCGCGGTTGTGCGAGATATTTACAGATGGTTTGCAGACGAGGGGCTTAGCAAAAAAGCAGTCACACTAAAGCTAAATCAAGCCGGAATCCCAAATCCCTCGCTGTATAAGCGGCAAAAGGGATTTAAATATTGCAACCCGGCAAGCGCCCGACCCGGAAGCTCACAGATTTGGATGACGAAAACAGTTTCGGAGATTTTGCAAAATGAAATGTACATCGGAAACATGGTACAGGGCAAGCAGCGCGTGAAGTCCTACAAGGTGCATGAGCGTGTTACCATCGATGAATCCGAGTGGACGATTGTTGAGGGAACGCACGAGCCGATTATAGAAAAAGCCCTGTTTGACAAGGCGCAGGCGCTACATCAAAAGGACACGAGAGTGAAGGCAGATAACCAGAGCCTCCATATGTTCGCAGGCTTCGTCCGCTGCAAGGACTGCCTAAAAGCGATGAAGCGCGCTGCCGGAAAAAAGCAGGTGTATTTCGTCTGCCGAACGCATTACGAATCCAAAACCTGCACAAGACGCAGCATTTCCGAGCGAAAGCTAAACGAAATTGTGCTTTGTGCGGTTCAGACACAAATACAGCTTGTGCGCGACATGGAAGAAATTGTGCGGCAAATAAACAGTGCGCCTATAAAATTCAGCGAATCGGCAAGGCTTAAAAGGCTGCTTGATGAGCGAGAACGTGAGCTCCAAAAATGTCAAAAACGGAAAACGGATTTGTATGAGAATTTGAAAGATGAGATTATCTCGAAGGCGGAGTATCTAAAGTTGCGTAAAAGCTTTGAAAGTCAAGAGGTAGAACTTGGTGAAATTATAGCGGGGCTGATAAAAGAAAAAAATGTGATTGCGAACGGAGTGTCAGAGGAGCATCCATATTTGCAGGCTTTTCTAAAATATCAGAATGTTACGGAGCTAAGCCGTCCGCTTGTTATTGATTTGGTGAATAATGTTTATGTAAGTGAAGACGGCGGTGTGGAATTAGAGTTTAAGTGTAAAGACCAGTTTCATAGCATAGCGGAATTTGTAGAGCTTAATAGTTTAGGCGAGATGCAGAAAATCGGCTGAACGGCTGAGTTTGAGGGTGCATTTTAATTTTATAGTGGGGTGTTTCCGTTTTGAGATGTATCAACAGGAGCGCAAGGCATCCAAGGCGTTTCAGGTCCAATGGGACCCACAGGACCTCAAGGCACTCCAGGTCCGACAGGACCCACAGGTCCAACCGGCGAGAGCATAACATTTTCCACCACCGAATTTGCAAGCGCTACAACGCAATTCGCCGGCGGCGGTCAGGCGCTCACCCTCGGCACCGACATCATCTCCATCGGCACCGGAATCACCTATACGCCGCCCTCTACTATCACGCTCTCGCCTGGAAGCTACTTCATCCTCGCCACTGCCGTTGTTTCAAGCGAGCGCTGCTCCGACCCAATTGGCATGAGCCTTTTTGTAAATGGCACAGAAATTCCCTCCGCTTCCTTATATTATAGCCACATGTGCATCCCCGACGAGGTCACAATCCAGCACCTTGTGACAGTTCCTCCCGGCACTATGGCAAATTTGACCTTTGGAAATGCTTCAGGCGGCACGCTTTGCTATGACCATTTCACCGTCACCGCAATCGCGCTGGATTAATAGGTTTTTTTAACATACTCAAACAATTTTACCGGGGGGTCTGCATTTGAAAATATATGTTTACGCCATCTGCAAAAACGAGGAAAAATTTGTAGAGCGCTGGGTCGCGTCCATGTCCGAAGCGGATGGAATTTTTGTTCTCGACACCGGCTCTACCGACAAAACGGTGGAAATGCTGGAGAGCCTCGGCGTTACAGTGGCTTGCGCAGCCATTGCACCGTGGCGCTTTGACACGGCGCGAAACCTGTCGCTTGACATGGTTCCGACCGATGCCGATTTGTGCGTTTGCACAGATTTGGACGAATTTTTCCGCCCAGGCTGGAGAGCCGCGGCAGAAGCGGCACTCGCGCCGGAGATTTCCCAGCTTCTCTATCGCTACACATGGAGCTTCAACCCAGACGGAAGCGAAGGCTATGTTTTTTGGCGCGAAAAAATGCACACGCGCCACAATTTCCGCTGGAAGCATCCGGTGCACGAGATTTTGGAATATACCGGCAAGGGCACGGCAAAAACCGCATACACCAAGGGAGTGCAGCTTGACCACCGCGCCGACGACAGCAAAAGCCGCGCGCAATATCTCCCTCTTTTGGAGCTTGCCGTTTCCGAAAGCCCTGATGACGACCGAAACATGCATTATCTGGGTCGCGAATATATGTACTACGAGCGCTGGGAGGACTGCGCCGAAACGCTAAAGCGCCACCTCGCCATGAAAAGCGCCACCTGGGCAGACGAGCGCAGCGCCTCCATGCGCTACATAGCAAAAGCCGAAGAAAATCTGGGAAGCCCCAATGCCGCAGAAGCTTGGCATCTAAAAGCCTGCGCCGAAGCGCCGCACCTTCGCGAGCCTTGGCTTGCCGCGGCGCAGTTTTTTTACAGGCGTGGCGACTGGAGCGCGGTTTTATACCTGTCAGAGCGCGCTCTCAAAATTGAAGAGCGCCCACGAAGCTATGTCTGCGAGGGCGAGAGCTGGGGCAGCCTTCCCTTTGACCTTGCGGCAATCGCCGCCTGGCACATGGGGCAGAACGACAAAGCCCTCTCCTATGGTGCGCTCGCGCTTGAAGCCGCGCCGCAAAACGACCGGCTGAAAAGCAACATGGAGTTTTACCGCGGAAATGTCAGTGGGGCATAAATGCCCCACCGCGCCCTATAAGCCCCTGCAGTGCAAGCTAAAATAGAAATCTCCTGCTTTATGCAGGAGATTTCAGCTTTTTATAGGAATTAATTTTATTTCAGTCAGGCTGTCTAAGTTAATCTCAATGCGCAGCTCATTGTGTTCATTAATTGCAACAAGTGTCTTCCCCTCAATTTTCAAATGCCTTATAGGATTTGTGCTTTCAAAAAACATTCCCCACACCAGCTCGTCCCTCGCGTCCGCGCAGGCAATAAAGCCCTCATTTCCCATCCCGCCGTCTCCACCGTAAATTTTGCCGCCCTCATAGGAAACACTTGCCCATTCATCAATAACAGTCCAACAAGCGGCACGATATTTTTCAAGACTTTCTATGTCCGTGTCGCACAGGGGACGATAACCCCTCGCTCGCTCTTTTGTTTCCGGGTCGTACAAAACGCAGCAGCGCAAAACCGTCACCCTCCCGTCAGGATAGGCGATGCAGTCTATCCCCGGCAGGCGGCGCGTCTCGCCGCTCCAATTTTTGCAAATCTGGCTTATCATACCCTCTCCCACTCCTTCAAAGTTACCTAATTCATGCTCTATAAAAGTGATTATATTATAATTTTATCACAATTCCTATATATAAGAATAAATTTTTTGAAACTTCGGAACAATTTTTGAGCCAATACGCCATATTTTCAAAAAAACAGCTATTTCGGCGCATTTTTCCTTGAAAATTTGACAATAACATAATATAATAATTAACAGCTTGAGTTGTATGGAACGTCTGTAACCAATGTTACAGATATTTGAAACATTAGGTGGTTGGTACAAGTTGATTGATATAATTTTACACGAGCCGGAAATTCCGATGAACACCGGAAACATCGCAAGAACCTGCGCCGCAACGGGCGCGCGGCTCCATCTCATAAAGCCCATGGGCTTTTCCGTGAGTGAACGCGCCGTAAAGCGCGCCGGGCTTGATTATTGGCACCTTGTCGAAGTTTTTCTTTATGAAAACCTCGACGATTATTTTGACAAAAACGGTGACGAAAACCTCTTTCTTGCCACCACAAAAGCGCCGAGAGATTATAGCGAAGCCTCCTTCCTCGGCGATATAAAGCTGATGTTTGGCAAAGAGAGCGCCGGTCTTCCCGAGGCTCTGCGCCAAAAATATTACGAGCGCTGTATAAGAATTCCGATGCGTGCCGAGGCGCGCAGCTTAAATCTTGCAAACAGCGCCGCAATTTTGTGCTTTGAAGCTTTGCGCCAGCAAGGCTTTCCCCACTTAAAATCAGAAGGCTCTATGCTGGAGGTAACCACATGAATTACAGCAAAAAAACCATCAAGGACATTGACGTTTCCGGAAAAAGAATTCTTCTGCGCTGCGATTTCAATGTCCCGTTTGACAAGCAAACAGGCGAAATTTCCGACAACAACCGCATAACCGCCGCACTTCCCACGATAAAATATCTTCTGGAAAACGGCGCGGCTGTTATCGCCTGCTCGCACATGGGCAGACCCAAGGGCGTTTGGCAGCGCGAGCTGTCCCTTGCCCCTGTCGGAAAAAGGCTCTCCGAGCTTTTGGGACAGCCTGTAAAAATGGCAAGCGACATAATCGGCGATAGCGCCGCAGAAATCGCGAAAAACCTCAAGTGCGGCGAAATCATGCTGCTTGAAAATCTTCGCTTTCACATTGAGGAAACAAAAAACGACCCCGAGTTCTCCAAAGCTCTTGCAAATTATGCTGACATTTATGTTTCCGATGCCTTCGGCTGCGTCCACCGCGCCCACGCCTCCACCGAGGGCGTTTCAAAATTTCTGCCTGCCGTTTCCGGCTTTTTGCTCTCCAAGGAGCTTGAAACCCTCGGCGCGGCGCTTGAGCATCCAGCAAAGCCGCTTGTTGCAATCCTCGGCGGCTCAAAGGTCGGCGACAAAATCGGCGTTATCAAAAACCTAATAAACCTTGCCGACACAATTATAATCGGCGGCGGCATGGCATACACCTTTGTAAAAGCCCTCGGCTACAACATCGGAAATTCCCTGCTTGACGAGGAGCATCTGGAGCTTGCCGGCGCGCTCATAAAAGAAGCGCGCGAAAAAGGCGTTGTTTTCCTCCTCCCGGTTGACACTGCCATTGGCGACAGGTTTGAAATTGGCTGCGAAAAGAAAACCGTTAAAACCCACGAAATTCCAGACGGCTGGATGGGCATGGACATCGGCGAGCGCTCTATCGCAATGTTCAGCAAATATATAAAAAACGCAGGCACCGTTATCTGGAACGGTCCGATGGGCGTTTTTGAGTTTCCCGATTTTGCCGATGGCACGCGCGCGGTTGCCGAAGCAATCGCAGCATGCGAAGGCATCACAATAATCGGCGGCGGCGACAGCGCCGCGGCTGTCGACCAGTTCGGTCTTGCCGAGAAGATGACCCATGTCAGCACAGGCGGCGGCGCCTCCCTCGAATTTTTGGAGGGGAAAAATCTGCCCGGCGTCTCTTGCCTTCTTGATAAATAGCCGAATTATTCATTTGCATAATTACATACTCAAATCTCGGTGTTTGTCCATGCATTTTCAGCCCCCGCGCTTTAACTGCCTTATCTGCCAAGGCAAACACCGTAAAGTTTGAGGACCAAGTAGGAGGTTTAGAAAACGCATGAACAGAAAATATCGCAAAACAATCATTGCCGGAAACTGGAAAATGAACAAAACCGCCAGTGAAACTCGTGCCTATGCCGAGGAGCTTCGCGAAATTCTTCCAAAGCACCGCCCTTGTGAAGCCGTTCTTTGCATTCCGGCAATCAATATCTCTGCCGCCATCGCGGCATTTAAAGGCACCAAAATTTCCATAGGCGCGCAAACGCTGCATTTTGAAACCTCCGGCGCCTTCACCGGCGAAACCGCTGCCGAAATGCTAAAGGACCTCGGCGTTAAATATGTAATCGCAGGTCACAGCGAGCGGCGGCTTTACTATAAAGAAACTGACATAACCGTAAATATGAAGGTTCGCTCCGCCGTTCAAAGCGGTATAACGCCCATCGTCTGCGTTGGCGAAAACCTTCAGCAGCGCGCCCTCGGGGTTTACAACCAGCTTCTGGACTATCAGCTTGCCGTCGCACTCTCCGGCATTTCGGCAAAGGAAATGCGAAGCATCATAATCGCATATGAGCCAATCTGGGCAATCGGCACGGGCAAAACTGCCACAAACGAGCAGGCGCAGGAAATTTGCGCCCACATCCGTGCATTTTTGCGCAAAAAATATGACGCACGCACCGCTCGCGCCATCAGCATCCTATACGGCGGCAGCATGAACGCCAAAAATGCCTCCGGTCTTCTCGCAATGCCGGATATAGACGGCGGTTTAATCGGCGGCGCTTCGCTAAAATGCGAAGACTTCGCCAGAATAATCAAAGCCGCCGAGGAGCAGAAATGAAAAAAACACCCACCGTTTTATTAATCATGGACGGCTTTGGTCTTGGTGATGCTTGCAGCGCAAATGCGCTCTATCTCGCAAAAACTCCGGTTATCGACAAGCTGCTTGAAACCTGTCCGCACACGGCGCTTTTCGCATCCGGACTTGATGTCGGGCTTCCAGCCGGACAAATTGGAAACAGCGAGGTTGGTCACACAAACATCGGCGCAGGTCGCATCGTGTTCCAAGCCCTGCCGCGAATTTCGCGCGCCATCGAGGATGAGAGTTTTTTCAAAAACGAAGCCCTCCTCTCTGCCATGCACGCCGCAAAGGGCAAGGGCGCTGCGCTTCACATTCTGGGTCTTGTGTCCGATGGCGGCGTTCACAGCCACATCGCCCATCTTTACGCACTGATGAAAATGGCAAAAAACCTTGGTCTTTCAAAAATTTACATCCACGCCTTCCTGGACGGGCGCGACACGCCCCCAAAAAGCGGCGCGCAGTTTATGAAAGACCTTGAAGCCGAAGCCACGCGCCTTGGCGAAATAAGCATAGCAACTGTTCAAGGCCGCTTTTTCGCAATGGACCGCGACAACCGCTGGGACCGAGTCCAAAAGGCATATAACGCCGTGGCTCGCGGCATTGGCGCAAGAGCGCAGGGTGCCGAAGCC
>JGI994J12354_10002365_pt1 | contig 18531 bp, 15 predicted proteins | sample IntmicLarv3ML3BL_FD_12354 | JGI IMG/M metagenome (IMG submission 12354)
CCCATGGCCGCGAGGAACACAGCACCCGCAATCAAGGCGAGCGCGGCAGCACCTGCCCAGATGAGCAGGTTTTGCCGCGCGTTGGTTTCGGGTCGTTTTACGATACGAAAGTGTTTCTGCATGCTCTAAAAAACCTCTTTGTGCGCCGCGAGCTTCACGCCCGCTTCGCTCAGAATTTTTTCCGCCCGGGCATTGTCATCCACCCGCAGCAGCACAAAAGCTGTGCCCGCAACCGGTGAACCCGCCGGCATCGCAAACGCATAGGTGTATTCGATGTTGATTCCCGCGTCGCCCAGCAGCTTGATTGTGCTGACGGTCGAACCGATTTCGTCCGGCACAACAATCCCGATCACGGGCGTTTTTTCTGCGATGAATCCCTTGCTCTTCACGGCTTCCACTGCCTTGCCGGCATCCGGCACAATCATGCGCATGATGCCGAAATCCGGGGTTTCCGCCATGGAATACGCACGCAGATCAATGCCTTCTTCCGCAAGGCAGGCAAGGAATTCCGCCAGGCTGCCGGGTCTGTTTTCGAGGAATACGGTGACTTGATCGATGGCCATATTATTTGCCCTCCTTGCGATTATCAATCACGCGCACGGCCTTGCCCTCTGAGCGGGGCAGCGACCGGGGGCTGACAAGTTTGATTTCCGCCGAAACGCCAAGCGTGGAAAGCATCGCGCCCCGGAGCCGCTGCTCCGTTGCCGCGATGGCACTGATGCTATCGCTGAACATGACCTCGGAAAACTCAATTTTCACGATCATCACGTCCAGGTTATTCCGGCGCTCCACAACGATTTGATAGTTCGGATCAAGACCCTGTTCGAGAATCACATGCTCCACCTGCGAGGGGAACACGTTCACGCCACGGATGATGAGCATATCGTCCGAGCGACCCTTGGGCTTTTGCATGCGGATAAGTGTGCGCCCGCACGAGCATTTTTCGCGCGTTAACGCGGAGATATCCCGCGTGCGGTAACGCATCAGGGGCAGCGCCTCTTTGCCGATGCAGGTGAACACGAGCTCGCCGTATTCGCCGTCCGGCAGGGGCTCGAGCGTATCGGGGTCGATGATTTCCGGATAGAAATAATCCTCGCACACGTGCAGACCATCCATCGCGCCGCATTCATACGACACGCCGGGACCCGCGACCTCCGAAAGGCCGAAAATGTCATACGCCTTGATATCCAGCAACCGCTGAATTCCCAAACGCATCTCATGTGTCCATGGCTCCGCGCCAAAGCAGCCGCCGCGCACCGCAAGCGATTTCGGGTCAATGCCCAGTTCCGCAATTGTTTCGCCAATCACCATGGCATAGCTCGGCGTGCAGCAGAGGAAGTTCGAGCCAAAGTCCTGCAAAATCTGCACCTGCCGCCTTGTGTTGCCGGAGGAAACCGGGATGGCGGTTGCGCCCAGCAGCTCCGCGCCGTAGTGCAGCCCAAGCCCGCCCGTGAACAGGCCGTAGCCATAGGCGATGTGCACATAGTCGTCCTTGGTGCAGCCCGCCGCCGTCAGCGCGCGCGCGCAGCCCTCCGACCAGTGGTGAATATCCTCCTGCGTATAGCCCACCACGGTTTGCTTGCCGGTGGTGCCGGACGACGCGTGGATGCGAACCAGGCGGTCACGCGGCACGGCGAACAGACCGAATGGGTAGTTGTCCCGCAAATCCTGCTTGGTGGTGAAGGGCAGCTTGCGCAGGTCGTCGATGGAATGGATGTCCTCCGGCGCAAGGCCGATTTCATCGAGCTTTTTTTTGTAGAACGGCACATTGTCATAGCAGTTGCGGACCATTTGAATCAGACGCGCGCTCTCGATGGCGTGCAGATAATCTTGTGAGGCGGTTTCAATTTCCGGCTGATAATATTTTTGAGACATGAGTTGAGTCCTTTCTTTGTTAGCAAAATAATTGTCAGGAACTCACTCAGCTGAAGACCCGGCGTAACCAGGCCTGCGTTTTACACGCCCGTTTGTCCATACTATCACCCCCCTTTGATTTTGCTTTATATTAATTATGAAAAATCAAGTTAAGTTACGCGCGTAAATTACGCGTCATAGCCCAGCGCAAACGCCTTGAGGTTCATCTCAACAAACGCGGGCTTCACCTGCTCTTTGATGCAGGTTTGCCAGACCTCCGCCGGGATTTCCATGTGCTTTGCGAGCGCGCCAATCAGCACCACGTTTACGGCCTTGCTGCTGCCCGCCTGCTCCGCCAGAGAAAGCGCGTCAACCGCCTGCAGATTTACACCTGCGGCCTGCAGCTTCTCCACGATTCCCTGCGGGTATTCCGCCGCACCGGTGATCACCGGCATGGGGTCCAGGCGCTGCGTGCTCATCACGAGCTTGCCGCCGGGCTTGAGATACGGCGCCCACCGTGCGGCCTCCAGCTGCTCAAACGCCATGATCACGTCCGCCTCGCCCATATCCACAATCGGGGAAGCAACGCATTCGCCGTACTTCACGTAGGTCACCACGGAACCGCCGCGCTGGCTCATCCCATGCACCTCGCTGACTTTCACATCCCAGCCCTGCGAGAGCAGAGCCGCGCCCATCAAACGGCTGGCCAGCAGCGTTCCCTGCCCGCCGACGCCGACAATCATAATGGAAGTCGTCATGCCTGCGCACCTCCTTCAATCGCTCCGAATTTACACAGCTGTGTACACACGTCGCAGCCCACGCACTGCGTCGGGTTGATCACCGCGCGTTTATCCTTGATGGTGATCGCGGGGCAGCCGATGCGCATGCACTGCTTGCAGCCGATGCATTTTTCGTTGACGTTGAGCGAGGGCTTCGGCTTCACGGATTTCAGCAGCATGCAGGGCTTTCTTGCGATAATGACAGCGGGCTCGTCGAGTTCAAGCGCCTCTTTGATCGCCGCTTCGTTCGCCGCAAGGTCATATGGGTCAATCACTTTCACATGCTTGATGCCGACGGCCGCGCAAAGCGCCTCCAGGCTCACGGCGGCGGTCACATCGCCCTTCAGGGTCACGCCCGTGGTGGGGTTATCCTGGTGGCCGGTCATGCCCGTAGTGCTGTTGTCGAGGATAATCACAACGGAATTGCTGCGGTTATAGGCGATGTCAATCAGCCCGGTGATGCCCGAATGGATGAACGTGCTGTCGCCAATCACCGCAACACTGCGTTTTGCATTCTCCGGGTTGGCTTTGTTCACGCCGTGCAGAGCGGAAACCGAAGCACCCATGCAAATGCAGGTGTCCATCATGCTTAAGGGCGGCAGCGCGCCAAGGGTATAGCAGCCGATGTCGCCGCTGACATAAACGCCGAGCTTTTTCAGCGAATAATAGAGCCCTCTATGCGAGCAGCCGGGGCACAGCACGGGCGGCCTTGCGGGTGTCGGCAGCGATTCCTGCGGCGGGTAAGTGACCACAGTTTCTTCGCCCAAAATCGCCTTGCGCACCAGCCCCTGCGAAAACTCGCCCAGCAGCGGGAACACGTCTTTTCCATGCACAGCAAGGCCGAGTTTTTTGCAGTGACTTTCGATGATATCGTCCAAATCCTCCGCCACATACACCGTTGCGCACGCGGCACAAAAATCGCGGAGCAGCTGCTCCGGCAGCGGATGGATGCAGCCAAGCTTGAGGTAGCTGGCGTTTTCACCCAATGCTTCTTTGGCATACTGGTAGTTAATCCCAGAGCAAATCACGCCGATTTTTTTGTCATTATATTCCGCGCGGTTCAGTCCGCAGGTTTCCGCCCAGGCGCGCTGCGCTTCCAGGCGTTCCTCCACAACAGCATGGCGCACCCGCGCCATCGCGGGCATCATCACATACTTGCCGGGGTCTTTGGTGTATTCTTTTAAAGCAACGTCTTCCCGGCCGCTGATTTCCGAAAGACTGCGGGAATGGGACACCCGCGTCGTCATGCGAATGATCACGGGGCTGTCAAACCGCTCGGATAGTTCAAAGGCAAGCCGCGTAAACTCCCTGCACTCGGCGGAATCCGCAGGCTCCAGCATCATGAGCTTCGCCGCCCTGGCATAGTGCCGGGAATCCTGCTCATTTTGGGAGGAGTGCATGCCGGGGTCGTCCGCCACGGCGATCACAAGCCCCGCATTCACCCCGGTATAGGACGCCGTAAACAGCGGATCCGCCGCCACGTTGAGCCCCACGTGCTTTTGCCCGCAAAAGGCTCTTGCCCCGGCGACACTCGCGCCCCAGGCGGATTCCATGGCGACTTTTTCGTTGGGCGCCCACTGCGCGTCCATCTCGGCATAGCCCGCGGCAAATTGGGTGATCTCGGTGCTTGGTGTGCCGGGGTAGCTGGAAACAAAGCGGCAGCCCGCCTCCCACATCCCCCGGGCGATGGCTTCGTTGCCCGATAACAGTTGTTTGCTCATAATTTCTCCTAATTTTTCTCGCTATTTTTTCTCCTGCAGCATTTTCGCAAGCTCCATCATAAACGTGTCCAAATCCTTGAATTCGCGGTACACTGAGGCAAAACGGACGTAAGAAACCTCGTCCACCCGTTTGAGGTGATCCATCACCAGCTCGCCGATGGTCACGGTCGGTATCTCGCGCTCCATGGAATTTTGCAGCGTCTGCTCAATTTCGTTCACGATATTTTCCAGCGCGTCCATAGAAACGGCGCGTTTATCGCACGCGCGGCGCAAACTGCCCAGCAGCTTTTGCCGGTCAAAGCACTCGCGGGATTTGTCCTTCTTCACAACGATGAGCGACACCGTTTCCACCACCTCATAGGTAGTAAACCGCTTGCCGCACGCGCCGCACTCCCTGCGCCGCCGGATGCGTTCGCTGTCGTCCGTCGGCCTGGAGTCAATCACTTTACTTTCTTCACAGGTGCAATAGGGGCATTTCAATGGTGAAGTCCTGCCTTTCCATTTACTTATGTGAGCCAAAAAATATAGTTGTTATTCCCACGCGTTTTTCTGCTTGAGCTCTTCATAGAGCACCGCGTAACTTTCCCAGCGGCTTTTGGGGATTTCCCCAGCGGCAACGGCCTCCAAAATGCGGCAGCCTTTGTCCTTGATGTGCGCGCAGTCCTGAAAGCGGCACTGCCCCTCGTAGGGCAAAAACTCGCGGTAGCAAAGGGTCAGGTTTTCTTTTGTCAGGCCCTCCTGTTCGGCGGGTTCCAGCGCGCTGAAGCCCGGGGTATCCGCCACCCAGCCCCCCGCAACCGGGAACAATTCCGCGTGGCGTGTGGTGTGCCTGCCGCGCCCGAGCTTTTGGCTGATTTCTCCCATGGGCAGCTCCAACGAAGGGTCAAGCCGGTTGAGCAGCGTCGATTTTCCAACACCTGTGTTGCCGCAAAACGCGCTGAGCTTGCCCTCCATGAGCGCCTTGATTTCGCCGAGCTCCGCGCTGATATCTTCCGCGCCGCCTGCCAAAGAAATGGCAACGCAGGGGAACGCGCAGTATATCGCCAGCAAAGCTTTGATATCCTGTTCTGTGCTCAAATCACACTTGGTGAAGACAATCACAGGCGCGATATCGCACAGCTCCGCCGAGGCAATCAGATAGTCCAGTATGCGCAGATTGACCGCCGGCTGCGCCATGGAGCATACCAAAAACAGCTGATCCAAATTGGCGAGTGCAGGGCGGCGCAGGGCATTTTTGCGGGGCAAAAGCTCCTTGATGAAGCCCTCCCCGCCGCCGAGCTCCTCCACTTCCGCCATGTCGCCCACCAGGGGCGTTGTGCCGTCTTTGCGGAAGCGCCCGCGCGCGCGGCACTGCAGCGTCTCCCGCTCGGTCAACACCGTGTAGGTTCCCGCCCGCAGGCTGATGATGCGTCCAGTCGTTGTATTACTCATTGACTGTCAGCTCAATCGTCGTATCGTAGGTTGCCGGCGTGTTGCCCCTCGGGTTTTGGCTGTACACATCGCCGCTGCGCGTGAACGGTAATATGTTTGACCTGTACTTCACGTTCACGCTGTCATACCCCGCGGCGGCAAGCTCGTTGATTGCCTCCTGCTCCGTCATCCCGGTCACATTTGGCACCCTTGGCAGGTGATCATTCACAAAGCTGCGAACATCGCTGAGGGTCGGCGGATTCGTCGTAAAATCAACCTTCGCGGTATAGATACGGGTTTCGTCGAGCGTTGCTTCGAGCGAATCCTCACTGCCCGTTCCGCCAACGCTGCCCACATATTCGCCGTTGAGCAGCACGGTATCCTCATGCACCTTTGAGCCGTTGATGTAGATGCGCATCACGCCGTCCTGCCCCGCGCGGCTTGGGATTGGGATGCGCAGCTTTGCGTCGCGGGACGGTGCGATGCCGTTGCTCACCTTGATGGTGATCACCGTGCCCACCTTCACCTTGTCGCCCGCTTTGACGCTCTGCTCGGCAACCTTGCCCTCCTCCAAATTGCTGTCGATGGTCTCCACGTTGCTATCTATCTTCAGTTTGGCGGATTCTCCCGATTCCGTCTTCGCGGATTCCAGCAGCTCCTTCGCCTCTGCCTGGCTCCAAGTGATGAGGTCCGGCATATCGACCTCTTCCACGATGGCTTCCGCAATCGCCATATAGATGATGACGTCCTCGCCCTTGGCGAGCTTGGTGCCGTGCGGCGGGTCGGTATCGACGACCTTGCCTTCGTCCACGGATTTTGTCACTTTCGTCTCGGATATCGGGTTAAATCCGGCATCGCGCACAAGCCTTGCGGCCTCTTCAAACGGTTTGCTGCGCACATCCGGCACGGGGATCGTGGCGCCTTCCGCCACATAAAGGACGATTTTCACCTTGTTGTTGGAGCCCCGGCCCTGCTTTGTGTGCGCACGGGGATCCTGCTTGAATATCACGCCGGGCGCTTTGGAGCTGCTCTGCTCGGTTTTGAATTCGATCAAGTAATCCTCGTACTGCTGCGACATGACGCTCTCGATCTCAACCCGCTGCATATCAACAAACGATGCGACAATCAAGTCGTCCGGGTTGCCGAGGTAATAAAATAGCACCGCCGCAATTGCGATCACCGCCACAAGCCCTGCCGCAATGCCGGTCATCCTGGGGATCAGGCGACTCTTCGCTTCCTCCTCGCCATCGTCAGCCGGCTGCGGGACCACAGGGCGCTGCGGCCTCGGGCGCTCCGCGGGGGAAAGATGGCGCGTGGGTTCTTTGTCCACATAATAGGAATATTCAAAACGGATCAGCGGGTTGCGCTTGAATTCTTCCAAGTCCAGCAGCATTTCGGCCGCACTCTGGTAGCGCTCGTAGGGGCGCTTTTGCATGGCACGGATGGTGATTTGCTCGAGCCCCAAGGGGATGCCGTCGTTGAGCTCGCGCGGGCGGCGCGGCTCGGTCTGCAGCTGCATGATGGCAACAGAAACCGTGGAATCCGACTGGAAGGGCAGCTGCCCTGTCAGCATTTCGTAGAGCACGACACCCACGGAATAGATGTCCGACTTGCCGTCGGTCAAATCCCCGCGCGCCTGCTCGGGGCTGATATAATGCACGGAGCCGATGGCGTTTTCGGTCATCGTCCGGGTCTCGCTGCGCGAAAAACGGGCGATGCCAAAGTCCGTCACCTTGATGTTCCCGCTGTGCAGCAGCATGATATTTTGCGGCTTCACGTCGCGGTGCACAACGCCCCGGTCGTGGGCGTGCTGCAGGGCGCGCAAAATCTGCGTGAGGAAATGCACGGCCTCTTTCCACGGAATCACGCGGCGCTGCTCAATATATTCCTTGAGCGTGATGCCCTCCACGTATTCCATTACAATATATTGCAAACGTTCCCCATAACTCACGTCATAGACTTTCACGATATTTGGATGGGACAGCATGGCGATTGCCTTGGACTCGTTTTTAAAGCGCCGCCTGAATTCCTCGTTCGCCAAAAATTCTTCCTTCAGAATTTTCACGGCAACGGGGCGGTCGTCGATGTTGTCGTACGCGCGGTATACCACCGCCATGCCGCCAACACCCAGCACCTCCTGGATTTCGTAACGTCCGTCCAAAATTTTGCCCACGTAATAATCCATCGTCATCTTCTCCTTTCGGTTTAGGCCTAACTCTCAACAAGCACGACGGTGATGTTATCCGGCCCGCCGTTTTCGTTTGCCCGCTGCACCAAAACCTCCGCGCAGTCGGCAAAGCAGTGTTCATGCAAAATCGCCGCGATTTCGTCCAGCTCCACCGCGTTTGTCAGCCCGTCGGTGCACACCAGCAGCGTGCTGCCGGGCGGCAGTTCCTCCTCGCAGTAGTCCGCATCGAGGGTTTCGTGCACGCCGAGCGCCCGCGTAATCAAATTCTTGCGCGGGTGGCTCTTCGCCTCGTCCTCCGTAATCTGCCCGATGTCCACCATTTCTTGCACAACAGAATGGTCTTTCGTCAGCTGCACCAGCTCTGTTCCGTTGTATACGTAGGCGCGGCTGTCGCCCGCGTGGGCGATGTATATCCGCTGTTCCGCCACAATAGCGGCCACCACGGTGGTGCCCATACCCATGAGGCTCTCGTTTGCCATAGAAAGATCGTAGACCCGCAGGTTGGCGTTATCCAGCGCGTTCACCAGCAGGTGCTTGATTGACCGGCTGCCCATCTGCTCCTGATAGGAGTTCACAATGGTATCAGAAACGCAATTGGCAGCGGTCTGGCTCGCGATATTCCCGCCGGCGGCGCCGCCCATTCCGTCACAAATCACAGCCCAAGCCACTCCGCCAGGCAGCTCGCCCACGCAGTAGCAATCTTCATTTGCCATCCGGACTTTTCCGGCATCGGTTTTTGCCGCAACACGCAAAGTGATCCCTCCGTTCTAGAGGTTAGATTTTAGATGTTAGATATTAGATGTCAAGATTTTAGGTGTCAGGTATTTTCCTGGCCCCGCAATTGCCCGCAGGCCGCGCTGATTCCCTGGCCCAAACTGCGCCGCACGGTGCACACGATTCCTCTGTGGGTGAGTGCGTCTTGAAATGCCATGATATTTCGCTTTTCGCTGCACTGAAGGCCGCGTATTTCGTTCGCGGGGATCAAGTTCACATGGCACATCATGCCTTTGAGCAGCGCCGCCAGCTCCTTTGCGTGCGCGGTCGTATCGTTCACGCCGCGAAACAGCGCATACTCGAACGAGATTCTGCGTGAGGTTTGCTCAATGTAATCCCGGCAGGCAGGCAAAAGCCGCTTCAATGGATACGCAAGGTTGATGGGCATCAATTGTGCGCGCAATTTATCGTTTGGCGCGTGGAGCGAAACGGAAAGCGTGATGCCCAGGCGTTCCTTCGCGAGTTCTTCGATCTTTGGCACAATGCCGCAGGTGGAAAGCGAGATTTTTCGCTGGCTCATGTTTTGCCCCTGCTCGCTTGTTACGAGCCTGATAAATTTCAGCACGTTGGCGTAGTTATCGAGCGGTTCGCCCATGCCCATCAGCACCAGATGCGATATTTTTTCGCCGGTGTCGTTTTGCGCCGCCATGAGCTGCGAAAGCATTTCTCCGGGCAGCAAATTGCGTGCGCAGCCGTTTTCGCCGGAGGCGCAGAACACGCAGCCCATCTTGCAGCCCACCTGGCTCGAAACGCAGATGGAACGCCCGTGCTCGTACTTCATCACGACGCTTTCAATCGTCTGTCCATCATGCAAACGGAACAGATACTTCACCGTGCCGTCGGCATCAGAAACTTGCTTGCGGGCAATCTCGCAGTAACTAATAAAGCATTGCTCCGCAAGGGTTTCGCGCATTTCTTTCGGCAGGTTTGTCATTTCCTGCGCGGTTTGCACACCCTTCACCTGCAGCCAGTCAAACACCTGCTTTGTGCGGAACGCAGGCCAGCCAAACGGCGCAAGCGCACGCTGCAGCCCGCCGTAATCCAAAGAACGCAGATCCGTCATAAATCTCCAATCAATTCAAAAGAGGCCACAAAAAAGCCGTCTGTGTGTGCGGTATGCATAAACAGCGTCTGCTGGGCTGTCATCCTGAATTCCGGGTGGCTTTGCAAAAAGCGCTCGCATACCTCTTCATTTTCGGCGGGGTTGAGCGTGCACGCCGCATAAACCAAAATGCCGCCGGGCCGCAGGCAGCGAACACTGGCACACAATATAGCATACTGCATTTCAGGCAATTTGTCAAGTTCATCCGGCATTTTCTCGCGAATATCCGGCTTCTTCCTGATAATTCCAAGGCCGGAGCAGGGCACGTCACATAAAATTCGATCAGCTGTCCCAAATTGCGACAAAAACTGCGGGTCAGACGCATCGCCCGCCTTTGTTTCGATGCAGGTGATGCCCAGCCGTTCGGCGCCTTCCGTGAGCAATTTCAGCCGGTGCGGGTGCAGGTCGACCGCTATGATCTTGCCTTGATTTTGCATCATTTGCGCACAGGTGAAGCTTTTGCCGCCGGGCGCCGCACACAGGTCAAATATGATTTCACCGGGTTGCGGGTTCAGCATGCTGCAGCAAAGCTGCGCCGCCGTGTCCTGCACATGGAACAGCCCTTCCGCAAAGCCCGGCAGCCGCCGCACATCTCCCGCCTTGGGGAGCACAATGGCCTCGGGCACGAACTCCACAGTCTCGCCGCCCAGCTGTGCGCGCAATTCTTCCGGGGTGATTTTGAGCGTGTTTGCCCGCAAAATTGTCTTTGTGTCGTCAAACGAAGCCGCAAGCAACTCCCGCGCAGTCTCTTTGCCGTAGGCCTCCCGCCAAAGCGCGCAAATCCATTCCGGGCAAGAATATCGGATGCTGCGGGCGTGGTCGTCATCGCCCTCGGGCAATTGAAGCCCCCTGCCCTGCGCCCGCCGCAGCACGGCGTTCACCAGCTTTGATGTATACTGCGCCTTGGATTGTTTGACCAGCTCCACGCTTTCGTTGATCGCCGCATGGGGCGGGATTCTGTCCATAAAAAACAACTGATACAGCCCCAAACGCAGCGAAGCCAATGTGACCGGCGGCAGCTTTTCCACTGGCTGTGTCAGCAGGCTTTCCAGTTGATAATCCAGCAGGCGGCGGCGTTCGATCACACCATAAACCAGCGCCGCACAAAGCCCCGCATCCGCCGCGGGCATGTTCAAGCGCGAAAGCTCCGCGTCCAGCGCAAGGTTGGCATAGCTGCGCGCGGCGTAGATTTTTTGCAGCAGGCGGCATGCCGCGTCACGCGGGGAGACCTGCTTGCTGGCGGGTTTGTTGGCGGGCATTGTCGTCTCCATACTTTCTAGAGGTTAGATTTGAGATGATTAGATATTAGATGTTAAAATTTTAGGTGTTAGGAATTTTTCTGCTATATAAAGCGCTGTTTTGTTACACACGAATGCGTTTGCGTTCGGCGGGTTTGCTTCTTTTTGATGGCTTCGCTTCCTGCTCCGCTTCATCTTCGGGTATCATCAGCGCAAATTCTGAAATCTGCGATACATGGGATATCCCACGGAACGTGATGGCATTCCGCACCGCTTCGTCTATCTCTTCCAAATCGGGCAAATTCCCTTCCGGAATGAGCACTTCCGGGATGCCCGCACGGTAGGCGGCGATGGCTTTTTCGCGCAGGCCGCCGATGGGCAGCACCCGTCCGGTGAGCGTGATTTCGCCGGTCATCGCAAGCTTCGGGTTGACCGGATACCCGCCCAAAGCCGAAAGCAGGCACGTGAAAATTGTCACACCGGCGCTTGGACCGTCTTTGGGCACAGCGCCCTCCGGCACATGAATATGAATGTCGCAGCTGCGGTGAAATTCTTCCGGCAGCGCAAGGGTTTTCGCGTGATAGCGCAGATAACTCACCGCCGCCTGCGCGGATTCCTTCATCACGTCCCCCAGGCACCCCGTGAGCTTGAGCTTGCCCGTGCCCGGCATCACCAGCGCTTCAATCGGCATGATTTCGCCGCCGACAGAAGTCCAAGCGAGGCCGTTCACCACGCCCTGCACCGCTTCCCGGTTATGAATATCTTCTTTGAATTTGCGCGGCCCGAGCCATTCTTCAAGCGCTTCCGGCTTCAGGCTGAGCTTGTAGGCTTCGTCGTCCGCCGCGTGCACGGCGCATTTGCGGCAGAGCTTGGCGAGCTGCCGCTCAAACTGCCGCACGCCCGCTTCCCGCGTGTAGCCCGCGATCACCGCCCGCAGGCAGGCGTCGCTCAGGCGCAGCTGGGTTTTCTTCAGGCCATGCCGCTTGATCTGCTTTGGCAGCAAATGCAGCTTGCCGATATGAAACTTTTCTTCCGCCGTGTAGCTTGGGAGTTCGATGACCTCCATGCGGTCGAGCAGCGGCTTTGGGATGGCGCTTTTCTCGTTTGCCGTGGTGATGAACAGCACCTGGCTCAAATCAAAGGGCACCTCCAAAAAGTGATCGCGGAAGGTTGCGTTTTGCTCGCTGTCCATCACTTCCAAAAGGGCCGAGGCGGGGTCGCCCCGCATGTCGGCACACAGCTTATCAATTTCGTCAAGCAGCAGCACGGGGTTGGCGCTCCCCGCCTGCGTGATTGCCGTGACAATGCGCCCCGGCATGGCGCCCACATAGGTTTTTCTGTGCCCGCGGATTTCCGCCTCGTCCCGGATGCCGCCGAGGGAGATGCGGGCAAATTTGCGGCCCATCGCCTCCGCCACGGAGTGCGCCACGGAGGTTTTGCCAACGCCCGGCGGCCCCACCAAGCAGAGAATCTGCCCGCCGAGCGCCGGCGCAAGCTTGCGCACGGCAAGCATTTGCAGCACGCGCTCCTTCACGTCCTTCAGGCCGAAGTGGTCTTTATCCAGAATCTTCTGCGCGGCAGCCAAATTCAGTTTATCTTTTGTTTTGGTATTCCACGGCAGGCCGACGATTGTTTCCAGATAAATGCTCAGCAGCGTGCTTTCCGGCGATTGCGGCTGCATGCGCTCCAGGCGGCTGCAATCCTTCAGCAGCTTTTCGGTCACTTCACGCGGCAGCTCCAGCGAAAGAATCGCCATGCGGTATTCGTCTGTGTCTTCCTGCTCGCCCTCGCCCAATTCGTCCGAAATCGCGCGCCGCTGCTCCCGCAGAAAATTTTCCCGCTGGTTTTGATCCATGCGGGCAATCACCTGCCGGTTGATTTTTTCTTCAATCTGCTGCAGCTCGTGTTCTTTGTTCAGAATAATGCACAGCAGCTTGAGCCGCGCGACCTGGTCGGATTCCTCCAGCACGCACTGCTTATCTTCCAATGGCAGAGGGAGGCTGTCCGCTATGTAGTTCGCCAGCCGCCCGGCGCTGTGCGCCGCCAAAATCGTCATGGGGATATCCGGCGGGAGCGAAAGCTGCTTTGCGCATCGGTCAAAAAGCACCTTTGCCTGCCGCAGCAGCGCCTTTTCTGTTTTGATTGCCTCCTCCGGCACGGGTTTGTCGTGCCTTGGCACCACCATCGCCATGGGATGCGGAGACTCCTGCGTGAACTCCCGCAGCTCGGCCCGGCATTTGCCCTCGATGTATACCCGTGCGCCGCTGCCTGTGTTTTTGAGCACCTGCCGCACCGTGGCAATCACGCCCACCGGATGCAGCTGCTCCGCCTGCGGGTCTTCCGCAAGCACATCCTTTTGCGTCACCAAAAAAATTTCCTGGTCGGCCTTCATCGCGGCACGCAGCGCCTGAACGGAGCTTTTGCGCGTAATTTCAAAATGCACGCGGGATTCCGGAAATACCACAACGCCCCGCAGGGGCACCACCGGCAGCTCCCGCATGGAAGCATATTCTTTCACTAACATATTACGTCATCCTCATCGCTTAAAAATGGAATTTCCCCATTATACTATAAACACAGGAAAAACGCAAGAAAATTCTTGCAATCAACCATATATTGCTGTATAATGGCAAATGTATTTCCGATGGATTGCCCGGCAGAAGATTACCCATTTATTTTTTCGGGTGAAAGCGCCTCGAGCGCTGCCGCCTGCGCTTCCGCCAGCATCTGATAGATTTCGCGGATGAGCTCCACCTGCGAGGCCACGTTGAACTTCTGATAGATGTTGTGCAGCATGTGCTTGACGGTGCCCTCCGCAATGTGCAGCTGGCCCGCCGTGCCCTTGATGGTGCTGCCGCGGAAGAGCATGACGGCAATCTCGGTTTCGCGGCAGGTGAGCGATTTGCGCAGCAGCTGATTGAGCAATTCCTGCGGTGCCGCCAAAACAGAAGCGTAATCGCTGCGGTGCAAATGCACGGTCAGAGCGTTCCCCTTGCAGTGAACATCCACAAGAAAGCTGTGTTCTTCGTTTGAGCAAAGGCGGTCTCCCACCATATGCTTGAGTGCAAACAGCAGAGGAGAAATCGGCTGGGAATCCTGCGGGAGTTCTAACAGGGATGGGCAAATATCTGTGAGCTGCATCTCGTTTTTCTGCCAGTCGATCTGATACGTCAGGCGGGTTTTCTGCGGCTGGTGCGTTTCGTGCGAATCCATGCGGAAGTGTTCCCTTCACTCAATTTTTTCTTTTTTCACATTATAGCATGCTTTTCTATAAATTGAAAGCGTTTTGTCAATAATTGTTACTGTTTGGCTAGAATATACAAAAACCCATGAAAGAAGGACGCAAATGAGCACCTTGAAGCTTTGGCAATTCACAGACACCCATCTTTTTGCACGCCGCAGCGAGGCGGAAACCCATCACAGCGTGCCCATTCTTGACGCTGGACTGGAAGCATTTTTGGCGGAACCTGACTGCGATATCCTTCTCATTTCCGGGGACCTCACCCAAAACGGCCACGCCGACGAGCACCGTGCGCTCCTCCCCCGCCTGCGCCGGGTGCGGGAGGCGGGCAAGCGTGTGTATGTCATCACCGCCACGCACGATTACGGCCTTGATTTCATCGAAGAATGCCCCGACGACGGCTCCAATCCCCTTGACCGCGAGGGCGGCAAACTATACCAAAGCGACCTGCGCGGGCTTTACAACGAGTTCGGCTTCAGCGATGCCATCGCGGAGTTCCAGCGCAATTCCTACGTGGCGCAGCTGGCACCGGGCGTGCGTCTGCTTGCCCTCAACGACGACGGCGACGGCCGCGCCTTTTGCGGCTTTTATGAAGATCAAATGCAGTGGGCGATTGAGCAAATCGAGCAAGCCAAAAAAGACGGGCAGGTTCTGTTCGCCATGACGCACCACCCGACCATTCCGCCCTCGCCGATTTATCCCCTCATTTCCATGCGGGATATGCTCGGCAACTACGAGGAAACCACCGACCGCCTGGGCGACGCGGGGCTTGTGTGCATGCTCACCGGGCACAGCCACATGCACAACATCGCCAACAAAACCACGCCGAACGGCAGCACCTATTGGGACATCAACACTTGCTCCCTCTCGTCCTACCCCGGCTATTTCCGCGAGATCATCCTGGACGGGCGGCACATGTCCATCACGACGAAAACGCTGCCCAACCTGCATTACGCCCCGGCGAACATGCCGGTTCTCGACTACATGGAACAAGATTTTGATTCGTTTCTGCGGGGCTTGATCGAAAACGCAGCCAATGATTACGAAACCTTTGCGCACAGCTGCGGCGGCATGTCGGTCACATACGAGCAGGCGATGAAAATCAAATTCCCGGTGCACCTGATTGCGAAATACATCAACCGCGCCACTTTGGGCAGCCTGGGCCGCCTGCTGCTGATCAAAGTGCCGAAGGGCGTGCGAAAACAATCCTTTAAAGAACTATTTTTGGAATTCATCCGCAACGTCTACGCCGGCAACGAAAAATATGGGCCCGATACAGATATTTATCAGGCCGCCATGGCATTTGCCCGCCGGGCGGAACAGCTCGCCGGCAAAAAGCTGCCCGCGAATGTGCGCCCCCTGCCTGCATTTTTATCCGCGCTGATTTATGACCCACTGCCGGACGACGCCGCTGAAATTGACCTGTAAGGAGAACTATCATGATTCAATCCTACAGCGAATTCCTGCCCGCGCTGCTGCAGGCCGGCTTCAGTTTTGCCTATGGCGGCAACGACCAGGGCCTGTTCAGCCTGCTAAAATACGACTGGACCAATGAGCCGCCGGAAAGCGCGCTCAAGTGGTTTGGCGATGACCCCGCGCTTGACCCGTGCCTCTGGCGCATGCGGCTGCTCAGTGAGCGCGACGATATCTCCTATGCAAAGGTATTCTTCAAAAAAGCCGGGTATATTACAAAGGAATGGGTGCCCTATTTTCTTGCGGCAAGGCGGCCAAAATCTTTTGACGAAGCCTATGCTGATGGACTAATCACGCATTACGCCAAAACAGTCTATGACCATCTGCGCGAGCACGGTCCCACCCCTGCCGACCGGCTAAAATTCAGCAAAGAGGACAAAAAGAAGTACGAGCGCGCCGCCGAAGAGCTGCAAATGGGGCTGTATATCACGCTGTGCGGGCAGGACCAAAAAATCTCAAGCAAGGGCGAAGAATACGGCTGGGCGTCGAACGTGTTTTGCACCACAGAAGAGTTCTGGCAGGAAGATGTGTTCACGCAGGCGGCCGCGATTTCTCCGGAGGACGCGGAAGAAAAAATCACGCAGCAGATTCTCAGCATCAACCCCGATTCTCCCCCAAAAAAGATGCGCAAATTTATCTACGGCAAATAATTTGATCTAGGAGTCAGCCATGACGCAGCACGAAGCCCGCGCCGCCGAACTGCGCGAACAACTGCACTATCACAACTACAAATATCATGTGGAAGACGCCCCGGAAATCGACGACTTCACGTATGACAAGCTCCTGCGGGAGCTGGAGGACCTGGAGGCCGCACACCCGGAACTTGTCGCACCGGATTCGCCCACGCAGCGGGTCGGGAGCACGCCGATTGGGCAGTTTTCGCCCGTGGCGCATGCCGTGCCGATGCAGAGCCTGCAGGATGTGTTCAGCGAAGAAGAGCTGCTTGCTTGGCTGCGAAATCTGCTGGAAAAACAGCCGGACGCGGCGTTCATCGTGGAACCAAAAATTGATGGGCTTTCCGTTGCGCTGGAATATGAAAACGGCGTGTTTGTGCGCGGCTCCACGCGGGGCGACGGCCTTGTGGGCGAGGATGTGACCGCGAACCTGCGCACCGTGAACTCCATCCCGCTCAAGCTGCAATCCACCTCCCCTCCTGCTATATTGGAGGTGCGGGGCGAGGTCTATATGCCGCGCGAGGTGTTCGAAACGCTGGTCAGTGAGCAGCTTGCCGCCGGGAACGAGCCCTTCAAAAACCCGCGCAATGCCGCCGCCGGAGCGCTGCGCCAAAAAAATCCAGAGGTCACCGCCGGGCGCAAGCTCAGCATTTTTTGCTTCAGCATATTGCAATCAAGCGGGCTGGAATACCGGGCCGACAGCGAAAGCCTGACCCTTCTGAAATCACTTGGTCTGAAGGTCGTGCCGTCTTACAAGAACTGTAAAACGCCAGAAGAGGTTTGGGCGGAGGTCGCGCGCATCGGCGAGGCACGTTCGGGCTTATCCTACGACATTGACGGCGCTGTCATCAGCGTCAACCAGCTGGAACTTCGCGAGGCGCTTGGGCAAACGTCAAAGTTCCCCAAGTGGGCGGCGGCGTTCAAATACCCGCCGGAGGAGCGCGAAACCACGGTGCTGGATATCGAAGCGGCGGTTGGGCGCACGGGGGTGCTCACGCCGACGGCGGTGCTGGAACCGGTGCTGCTGGCGGGGAGCGTTGTTGCCCGCGCCACGCTGCACAACCAGGACATCATTGACGAAAAAGACATCCGCATCGGCGACCGCGTGCTCGTGCGCAAGGCCGGCGATGTGATTCCCGAGGTGCTGCGCTCGCTCAGCCACGCGCCCAATAGCGTGCCCTATCGGCTGCCTGCAAACTGCCCCTCCTGCGGCACGGCGGCGGCAAAAACCGGCGCGGCCCTCCGCTGCGAAAACGACGATTGCCCCGCAAAGCTCTTGCGCCGCCTGATGCATTTTTGCTCCCGCGACGCCATGGACATCGCCGGTTTGAGCGAAGCCATTCTGCAAAAACTCGTGGATGCCGAGCTTGTGCGCACCCCCGCAGATTTATACCGTTTGCAGCCGGAGGCGGTTGCGGCACTTGACAAAATGGGGGCGAAGTCAGCGGAAAATCTGTGCCAGGCCATAGAAAACAGCAAGCAACAGGAGCCCGCGCGGCTGCTTTTCGCGCTCGGCGTGCGGCACATCGGCGAGGATGTTGCCAAGCTGCTGCTGCGCGAATACCGCTCGATGGACGCCCTGAAGAATGCCGCCACAACAACAGAAATTGAACTCACCAAGCGCAGCAAACAGGAAAAGCTAAAATACCGGGTTGCGCGGGAGGTCAAGGGCGTGGGCACGGAAATGGCGCAAAGCTTGCTGGAATATTTCGGCAACCCCGGGCACATTGCGCTGATTGAGGAGCTGAAAACGCTCGGCCTGCGCATGGAAAGCGAAGAAGTGCTCACCGGTGACGGCATCTTCACGAGCAAAATCTTCGTCCTGACCGGCACGTTGCCCACACTGGGGCGCAAAGAAGCCGCCGCGCTCATTGAAGCGCAGGGCGGCAAGGTGAGCTCGAGCGTGTCGTCCAAAACGGACTATGTGCTTGCCGGGGAGGATGCCGGAAGCAAGCTGACGAAGGCGCAGGGGCTGGGGGTTGCGATTATTTCAGAAGAAGAGTTGAGGGGTATGCTGGGGGCATAACAATGCCTAAATAGAAACCGCCCGCCACAAGCAAGATGCCTGCGGCGGGCG
>JGI994J12354_10002366_pt1 | contig 18529 bp, 19 predicted proteins | sample IntmicLarv3ML3BL_FD_12354 | JGI IMG/M metagenome (IMG submission 12354)
GGGCATTACGCGGTTGGCAAACCAAATTGTAGTGCTTCAGCACAAGCTAGTACCATCCCCTTATAGGGGAAGAGCAAACCACCACTTGAAGTGGTGGTTTTGATTCTCCGAAAAATCCAATTAAATTCAGTTATTTAATATTACAAGGAATACAACGAAGTTTTTAATATTGCCTTACATTCTTAGTTATTTACAGTGGACAATACTATTACTTCTTTTGGGGGATCATTTATTTGATAAATAATAAATATATAAAGGCACTTACAATGCTAACAATGGCAATGATACCAGCAATTACAGGTAGATAACCCAAAAACAGCATACCTCTGTCCACCAACGAAGTTTTTTTATTTATTTGGTATTTTTTACTAATCAAATCAAAATTTTTTTGAATTTCTTTAAAATCACTTTCAATATATGATTTATTGTGTGGAGATGTCCCTGCCAATACATAGGCATGATTTTTTTCACCTTTTATTCTAATAACCTTCCCAATCTTTAATTTGAAACAATTCATTAGGAAAATATTATAATTTTGGATGCTCTCATATGGTAAAGAATATTCTTTTGTCTTATTTGTCGAAATTCTTTCTTCGTTTATTTGTAATTGGGAATTAGTGAAAGTTAATTTAACTATCACTTCTCGCATCATCATAACAGCCATAAATGTCAGTGCGACTAAGACCATTGGAAGTTGAGCTGATTTTATATTATTCAAATGCAAAAAATAAAAAATACCAATTATTGTTAGACCTAAAATTAGGAGCATTAAAAATATTTCATTTATTTTCATAACCTTATATTTCACTTCTTTTTTCATATTATCAACTCTAATTTTTAAAAATCCTCTCTTTATCCATAATTTCATATGTTTCCACTAATTAAAACCTTTTCCCATCACTTCAGATACTTCATTAATTATAACAAAGGCATCTTTGTCAATTGTATTTACTATTGTTTTCATAGTAGATAATTCGTGTCTACTTAGGACACAATAAATAGCTTCTCTTGATTGTCCACTATACCCACCAATGGATTTCAAAATAGTAGTGCCTCGTCCTGTTTCTTCCATAATGGCATTTTTTATTTCCATTCCCTTGTCAGAGATTATAGTTACAGCTTTGGAACTATATACTCCATCTTGAATAATGTCAATCATTTTGGTAGATACAAAAATACCTATGATAGTATACATAAACATTTCTTTACCAAACAAATATCCTATTATAGCCAATACAAAAAAATCTATGATAAAAAAGGCCTTCCCAATGGAAATCTTAAAATATTTATTTAATATTTTTGCCAATATATCAGAGCCACCACTGGAACCACCACCAAGAAATATTATTCCTAACCCCATTCCCATTGTTACCCCACCAAATATTGATATAATCATTTTATCTGTACTCACATAAGCAACATTGGAGAATAATTTGATGGCTATGGAAGTCATTACAGTTCCATAAAAAGTTTTTATAATGAATCTTTTTCCTATTAATTTATACCCCAGAAATATCAAAGGAATATTCAAAAGAAAATATACTATTGCGGTATCCAATCCAAAAATATAATAGAGTATTATTGAAATTCCAGCCAGTCCCCCATCAGCCAAATTATTTGCAACAAAAAAATAATTTAGGCCAAAGGCATATATAAGAGCTCCTCCTCCAATCAAAAGAGCATCTTTTATAATTTTAAATATTTTATTATTCTTCATATTTTACCTCTTAGTCATCTACTACAAAAATAGAAAAATTTAAATAATAATTTTTCTTACCAAATCATACCATAAAATCAAAGTTTTTGCCAAAGGATATTTTGTATATATAAAAAAGTGATTTGAAAAATGGGAATCTAACCCAAAATGTTATAACAAAAGTACTATTTTTAGTTTACAAATTATACTTGTACATTTATCACGAAAATTATATTGTAAAAACTTATTTTTTTGTTATAATATATAAACGATATTTTTGAGATCATAGAATGAGAGAGTCAAGATAGCTTCTTTCCTTAATTAAAGAAAATTATATTTGTTGTTTTGAGAGAAAAAATTATATATTTAATATATAATTAAAAATACAACAACATAAAATGTAATGTTGTATAAATGTATTTAAAACATGAGGAGGTTTTATGAGCAAGAGATTTCAGACAGTAGGTAGTTTATTACGTCCTAAGGAATTACTGGACTACAAGCACCAAATTGAGCAACGTGACGATATTACATATCCATTTTATGATGAATTTGAAGGATATGAAGCATGCGAACTTGAGGCAATAAAAGGTGTTATTGCAAAACAAATTGAAAATGGATTTGATATTGTTACTGATGGTGAGTATTCAAAGTCAATGTGGCACTTGGATTTTGTTTGGGGATTTAGCGGAATGGAGCGTTATATAAAAGAACATGGGTATTTTTTCCGTGATAAGGATAATGTTACCAAATATGAAACAAGAAAGGACATTGGTCTAAAGATTGCATCTAAGTTAGGTGGAAAAAATCACCATTTCATTGATGCCTTCAAAAAATTAAAGGCCAATGCAGGAGAGAAAGAAGTCAAGCTTTGTATACCTTCAGCATCACATATTTTTGGTGAATTATCTTGGTCAGAAAATATCAGTGATGATGGTATTTATAAAACTACAAAGGAATTAAAAGAGGGATTGATAATTGCTTATAAAGAATTTATTGATGATTATGTTGATGCAGGAGGTAAAATTCTCCAATCTGATAACTGCTTGTGGGAGCTTTTTGCAGATGATAACCCAAATTCACCATATACTGGAGAAAATATTGATCAAGAGACAGTAAAAGCGTTAGCCTCTGAATTTATTGAGCTTAATAACACAATTATTGATTACGGACATAGTCTTGGACTAAAAATGTGGACCCATAATTGTCGTGGTAACTATGATTCAAGAAATATGGGGGGAGGATCCTATGTCAAGATTGCTGAGCTGTTCTTAAAGCAATTAAAGTATGACCGTTTTTTCCTTGAGTGGGATGATGAAAGAGCAGGGTCGCTGGAAGCACTTTCAGTATTTAAAGAAAAACCTAACACAGAAATAGTGCTAGGATTATTATCAAGTAAGACAAATACTCTTGATGACGAAGAGCGAGTAGTACGTATGCTAAATGAGGCGAGTAGCATTATTCCAAAAGAGCGTCTTTATCTGTCGCATCAGTGTGGATTTGCATCATGTGATGATGGAAACGAACTAAGTGAAGAAGAACAATGGTTAAAAATTAATCAAGGTCAAAATATAGCAAAGGCCTATTGGGGAGAATAATTATCAAGATTAATTCAGATAAAGATTATTAGAGTTGGACATTAATTTTTTAATGATAGAAAAAGATGCAAAAAAATAGATGGTATTTATATTTAGGTTGAGATAAGATGACTCTCAACCTAAAACCATCTAATTTCTGCTGTTGCTTCATACCATTTTCCCTCTTCATCTTCCCCATATTCAACAAAAAATTCCACTTGCACATCATCCAATGTAAAACCCACAGAATTAGATTCTAAATCAGAAAAAAAATGAATTTTTTTTAATTTTGTATTTAGGATTCTTGAACCAATTTCATTATTTTCTTCTATAAGTTCGTACAAATCCTCTTTGAGCATAAAATCATATTCTTCAAATTTTTTGGAAATATTATCCAATTTTTTAATAAGTTCTTCTGTCATCATAACCCAATCCTTCTTCTAAATTCTCTACAAATTTTTAAAAAAAACAACATTACTTTTATTTTTTTCATTTCAAAGGGAACTTTTTTTAAAGCTTTCTCCATTTGTTCTTCCATTTCTTTTTCAGTCATAAAATTTTCCTTAATATATTATCTTTTATCTTAGTTCATACAACTTGTCTATATAATATTTTACTATAAAAATATAAAATTGTAAATTAAAGAAAATTTAAATTGTAAAATTTATTCATATAAGATATAATCTAAACTGGAAGAAAATTTCAACTCAAAATAAATTGTTTGGATTAATAGGAGGAATAACTTGCTTTTTTATTACTTATGTGGCATAACTGTTGGGCTTACTTTATCAATTCCATTTGGACCTGTTGGTTTTTTTTGTATGGAAAGAACCTTGATTAATGGTAGGAAAAATGGATTTATTTCATCATTAGGAATGACGACAGTGGACTTATTATATAATACAATCGTACTGCTTTTTATAGATAATATTACTCCAACAATTTTAAAATACGAAAGATATTTTAAAATTGTGGCTGGGATTCTGTTGGTATTAATTGGTATTAGAAAGATTACAAATGAAATCGAATTAAAACACAGCTCTTCACCACCCACAGGATATTTAAAAAGTTATCTATCAATATTTTTTATAGCATTATCAAATGTATCTAGTTTTTTGATTATTGGTGGAATATATACATATTTTAGAATATTTGAAAATTTTGAAGATAGGGGAATTCCCTTTGCTTTGGCTGGTGTTTTAACAGCAGATTTGTCTGTATGGATTACAACCACTTATATCTTAGATAAGAAGAGGCAGTCAGTGAGCGAAGCAGGTCTTATCAAAATCATTAAATCTTTTGGATGGTTAATTCTTATTTGTGGAATTATAATGGTGATACATTCCATTGGTTCTTTTGTATAATTAATCATCATCTTAATTTATATTGAATTTTTATATTTGTTTAGTTTTATCCACTCAATAAAATTCAAATATTATTAATCTTCCAACAGTTGGATGGTTTACTATCACTGGTGCATAATATTCTATATTATATAGAGTGTTCTGTCTTTTATATTTTTTATATACAGGAGTTTTATTATGAATAACAATTTAGATGAGCTTTTTCCTTACAACGAAGATAATAAGAATATAAAAGTTGGTGTTGCTATGAGTGGTGGTGTAGACAGTTCTACCACAGTATATTTACTTCATCGGCAAGGATATCAAGTTTTCGGAGTTACAATGAACACTTGTGGTAAGGAAGATAAGGATGCAAAAAGAATCTGTGATGATTTAGGTATTGAGCATTATCTGTTGGATTTGACTGATAATTTTGGAAAAGAAGTTATAGATTATTTTGTAGATGAATATTTAAATGGAAGGACCCCAAATCCTTGTATGATGTGTAATAAACACATAAAATTAGGAAAACTTTTGGATTTTATGTTATCCAAAGGTGCCACATATATGGCCACTGGTCATTATGCTCAAATTACAAATAATAAACTGGTAATGGGAGATGATTTGAACAAGGATCAAGTTTATTTTTTAGCACAGTGTAAAAAGGAAAACTTAAAATATCTTATGTTTCCTTTGGGAAATTTGGAAAAACCTCAAGTAAGAATTCTAGCAAAGGAACTTGGAGTAAAGGTATATAACAAGAAAGATTCACAAGAGATATGTTTTGTGGAAGATGGCAAATTAAAAGAATTTCTCAATGAAAAATCCAATGGGAAGTCAACGATTGGTGGGGATATAGTTGATTTGCATGGGAAGATACTAGGAAAGCATAAAGGAATAGCATCTTATACCATAGGTCAAAGAAAGGGCTTAGGTATTTCTTCAGATGAACCCTATTATGTGACAGCCTTAGATGGAGATAAGAATCAAGTTATAGTTGGAAGTAACGAGGATTTATTTAAAGACAAGTTATTTGCCAGTGACATCAATTACTTTACTTCCACTGTGGAAGAATTGGAAAATATGACACTTTATGCTAAGACGAGGTCAAGAGACAAATTGCACAAGTGCAAAACCAAGTTGCTAAATAGTGATATTTTTGAAGTGACTTTTGTAGATGACAAAGTAAGAGCTGTAACACCAGGACAAGGTGTAGTTTTTTATGATGAAAATAATACAGTTGTTGCTTCTGCATACATAAAATAGAGTAAATAGATGATATAATATTTTCTATGAATGAAAAATAAAAAAGCATCCTTCATTGAGAGAGCTGAAAAACTAAAAAAATATTTTTTGAAAAAATAAAAAGAACAGCATAAATAATTACAATTGCTTTATTCACTAAATTAAAAAGTCAGAAAATTTATAATATTTTCTGACTTTTAAAATTTGCACATTAATTTTGTTCAGAGTGAGAAGATATACAAAACTTATACCGAATATTTTATCCTAAAAATAAAATAGATAAAATAATTAATTCCAAAAAAAAACCATCATAGAAACCATATATAACTATATTTCGGCCTTAGCCTTCCCTTTTGCTTTTTTGTTAGAACTAAATGATATATTTCCTGAAAATATATTTGCTAGTAAAGAGCCAGAAATTTGATGTACCACTGTGGCGATGGCTGCTGGTAATGCGCATAGAGGATTGGTGAACTGAGAAGACAGTGCAACAGCTAATCCCGAATTTTGAAGACCTACTTCAATGGAGACAGCTTTTTTCTTTTCATCATTCATTCTTGTAATATGAGCGATTATATAACCTAATAAAAATCCAATCCAATTATGTAGACATACAGCAAGAATAAGAACACCACCAGAGGATATTAAGTTATCTTTATTAGGAGCAACACACATTCCTACAATCATAAGAATGGTCACAATAGGAACAATTACCAAAGCATTTGATACTGATTTGATTTTTTCTCTCACTAATTTATTAACTGCAACGCCCAATATAATTGGAACAATAACTACTTTCAAAATATCAATTAACATAACAACCATATTAACTTTAACCCATTGACCAGCCAAAACAAAAGTTAATACAGGAGTCAATAAAGGGGAAATTATAGTGGAAACACTTGTCATTGATACTGAAAGAGCCACATCACCTTTAGCCAAATAAGTCATAACATTACTTGCTGTACCACCAGGACATGTTCCCAATAATATCAATCCAACAGCCAATTCAGGTGAAAGATTGAATAATCTTGCAAGACCAAAGGCAATGAAAGGCATTACAGTATATTGTGCAACACACCCTACAAAGACATCCTTTGGTCTAGAAAAGACGGATTTAAAGCTGTCTCCATCCAAAGTGATTCCCATGGTAAACATAATAATTGCTAATCCAATTGTAATGACAGATTGTCCCATAGGTCTAAATTTTGCTATGCTCAAAAAAACTTCTGGTTTTATCATTGCAAGAGCAACAGTTACCAAAACTAGTCCAACAAAATACTTTCCTAAAAAACCACTTAACCAATTGATAAATTTCATACTTACACATCTCCTTAGTATTTTTCATATATTTAAATTATTGTATTAACAAATTTATTAATAAAAAATGCAACCTATTTGTTAGGTTGCATTATATTATAAATCTATTTATAATATTAATTTTTAGGAACAAGATTTTAGTAAAAACAATTTATTATTAATAAAATCTGATTCTTTACACCCAACATAATTTTTGACATATAAAATTGTATTGCTTATAATAGAAATTATAACCAATATGACTAATATGACAGATATTATATTGAATGAATACATAATTCTTCTCCTTAATCTTCTTTATCTATAACTTTATTACTTAGTTTTTATTGACTATTACAATATTTTTCATTGTTAAAATAAAAAACTAATTTATGATATTATACACCCTTTGAAAAAAAAAGCAAGCTTTTTTAAAAAAAATTTTTTCTAATTTTTAAAAATTAGAAAAAATTTAGTAATTCAATACCAAAAATTATCATAAAATGCTTTATTTCAGCAAAGATATTGACAACATTAATTTCCAGTGATATACTAAAGAAAATAATTTTTAGAAGTAAAAAAATTTCAATTTGATTCAGATAATAAAAAACTCTTGAGGAAGGTTTAAACCAATTTCAATGTGAGATAAAAGTTACCAATTAAGTATGTATAGTTTGGAGATAAGAATGAAATGTAATATAAGAGGAATTGAAATAAATTATGAAGTTTTGAGTGAAGGAAGACCAATTCTATGCATACATGGCTATGGAGAAGATTTGGAAATGATGAAAGGGTGTCTTGAGCCTTTAAGTTTTGGATTGGACAATTACAAGAGAATTTATATAGATTTGCCTGGTATGGGTAAAACCAAAGTCACTTCTCAAGTCAATAATGCTGATTCAATGGTAGAGATACTGGAAGAATTTGTTGCCAAAACAATAGGAAATGAATCATTTTTGATAGCCAGTCAATCCTATGGCGGGTACTTAACTCTGGGATTATTATTGAAAATATCAGATAAAATTGATGGTGTTTTTTTATTATGTCCATGTATTATTGCTCCTAACCAATTAAGAACCCTCCCAAGTAAAATGATTATACTTCAAGAAGAGTCTTTTTGTGTTGAAGATAAAAACAATATAGATAAAAATAATAAAGAATATTTTCTGAATTATGCAGTGAGAGCTACTTCAGAAGTTTATGATAGGTACAAAAAAGAAATACTACCAGGATTAGTTGTAGGTGATCAAAAATTCTTGGAAGAGTATCAAAAAAATGGATATGCCTTGTCTTTTATTGAGAGATTGAACAATTTTGTATATGCAAGACCAACATGTATATTGACTGGAAGACAAGATCACTGTGTTGGTTACAAAGATGCCTTTGATATTTTGAAAGTTTTTCCTAGAGGAACATTTTCAATTCTTGATTTAGCAGGACACAATCTCCAGATAGAAAATAAAGAATTATTTGAATCTCATTTTATAGATTGGATAAATAGAGTTGAGATTCATAGCAAAGTAAATAGCTCATGACAAAATTCAGTTTACAAAGCAATACATAAACATTCAACACCAAAAATGGTTATAAGAAGAATACTCATAAAAAAGCTAATTAATCAAAACTAATTAATTAGAGTAATAATTAATTAAGATAAAGTATAAAATTTAGTTATAGAAATTAATTTATATTAAGAGGAGAGTGTATATTTATGGCAAAAAGTACCGTGAAAAAGAAAACTGAAACGAAAAAGGCCGAGACAAAAAATACTGAAATGAAAAAGATTGATACGAAAAAAACAGAAAAGATTAAACTGGATGATTTTTTGAACTACAAATTTATTTCAAACTTTTTATTTTCACCTAATGGAGAAACTGGAGCTTTCGTTGTACATGATTGTGATTATGAAGAAAATAAGTACAATTCCAATATATGGACTATCAACAGAAAGACTAAAGAATATAAAAAACTAACTTCTTTGAATGAAGAAAAGAGTTTTGTGTGGCTTGATGACAGTAAACTTATTTTTAAGGGAAGTAGAGATAAAAAGATTCAAAAAAAAATCAACGATGGTGAAACTTGGATCTCTTTTTATAAAATTGATATTAATGGTGGTGAAGCCGAAAAATTTGCTGATATTCCAATGAATGTATCCCAAATCAAACCTATATCAACTTCGACTTTTATGATCGTTGCTGAATACGATAATTATAATCCTATTATAAATGACTTACCATCAGATGAAAAATCTAAATTAGCCAAAAAACAAAAAGAAGAGAAAGATTATGAAGTAATTGATGAGATACCATTTTGGCATAATGGTGGTGGCTTTAGTAGCCAGAAAAGAGATCGAATTTATATATTTAATTTAGAAAATGGTTCTCTTACTCCTGTTACTGACACTCATTCATATATTGATTATATCTCTTTAGGAAAAGAAAATATCTTATATGTATCAACTGAATTTCAAGGAAAATTAAAACAAACTAGAGGGATATTCCAATATAATATAAAAACTAAAAAAACTAAAACTCTTTTGCCAGACAATAAATATAAAGTTCAATTTGCTGAATTTTTAAATGATAGTACCGTTATCTGTGGAATGTCAGATGGGAAAAAACATGGATTAAATGAAAATTCTCATTTTTATACAATCAAGAATGGCAAAGTATCATTACTAAAAGAGCATGACACATGGATGCTAAATACAGTTGGAAGTGATTGCCGTTATGGTGGTGGAAAACCATACAAAGTTCAAGATGGAAAGCTTTATTTTCCTACTACTATCAACAAAAGTTCTTTTATTAATTCAATTGATGAAAAAGGAAGTGAAGTTGTTTATTCAAAAGATAATGGTTCTGTAGATGATTATGATGTATATGGTGATGATATATTCATTATAGGACTTAGAGGAATAAAATTGCAAGAATTATATCAAGTAAGTAAAACTAATGAAAAGCAGTTGACTCAATTTAATGAAGAATTTATAAATAGTAAATCTATAATAAAACCGAAACCTGTCAACTTTAAAAATGACAAAATTGAGATAAATGGCTGGGTTTTGGAGCCTATTGGCTATGATAAGACAAAAAAATATCCTGGGATATTAGATATTCACGGGGGGCCAAAAACAGCCTATGGCGAAGTTTTTTACCATGAGATGCAGTTATGGGCAAACATGGGATACTTTGTATTTTTCTGTAATCCAAGAGGTAGCGATGGTAAGGGAAATGATTTTGCAAACATTCGTGGAAAATACGGGACTATAGACTATGATGATCTAATGAAATTTACTGATACTGTCCTTAAAAAATATCCTCAGATAGATTCCAAAAGAATTGGAGTGACAGGAGGATCCTATGGTGGATTTATGACCAACTGGATAATAGGGCATACAGATAGATTTAAGTGTGCTGCTTCTCAGCGTAGTATTGCCAATTGGATATCAAAATTTGCCACTACAGATATTGGATATTACTTCAATGCAGACCAAAATCTGTCCACTCCTTGGGAGAATCATGACAAACTTTGGTGGCATTCTCCAATGAAATATGCTGATAAGGTAAAAACTCCTACTCTATTTATCCATTCAGAAGAAGATTATAGATGTTGGCTTCCTGAGGGAATTCAAATGTTTACCTCTCTAAAATATCATGGTGTTGAATCTAGACTTTGTATGTTTAGAGGTGAAAATCACGAACTATCTCGTAGTGGTAAACCAAAACATCGTATTAAAAGATTGGAGGAAATTACAAATTGGTTTGAAAAATTTCTAAAAAAATAATCTAAAAAAAAATATTAAACAAAGAAATATTAATTGAAGAAGTATTATACAAAAGTGCAAAGAGAAGTTTTGGAGGATTTAAATGAATAAAAAATTAATGTTTCTCTTGGTGATGATAATACTTGTGCTTTCAAATTGTGCTAAAAAAGCATTATCAGAAGAAGAATTCATATCAAGATTATCTGCAAATGGTTTTGAATTAGAAAAAATAGAGTTGGCAGATAAGACTAATTTATCTCATGTCTTAATAGCACGAAAAGATGATTATCAATTTGAATTTGGTGTAGCTGATGACATTGACAAAGCTAATTATCTTTTTAATTCACAGAAGAGAATCATTGAAGATAATAAAGGAAATGTAAATACTGTTTCAAGTAAATCTATGAGAAATTATTCAAAATATTCTCAAACCTCCAATGGCATGTATAGAGTTGTATCTAGAATTGACAATACAATGTTATATGTTGAAGCAAGTGATTCAAGAAAAAAAGAAATTGATGGTTTTCTAAAAACCATAGACTATTAAAAGAAATTTAGCTCACTGTGATAGTTGATCAATAATATATAAATAAAAACCATCTTTGATGATAAAAATGATAAATTAAATCATATCAAAGGTGGTTTTTTATAATTAATCTAGCAAAGGAAAAGTAATTTTCAAATTGGTTTAGGAAGCGGGAAAAACAAACCAATAAGTTAATTTGTATATAAATAATTGATTATATGTATTTTTTGTGTTATCATTTTAAATAAGTATCATTGAATATTTACCCTAAATTATTTATTTTTGAATTACTACTAAATCTGTTCATTCAGAAAATAAAAGTACTGTGGAGGGATTAATTTGAAAGAAACTGACGAAAAAACAAAGAAATTGGACAGTAAAGAAATGATGATAGAGCAATATAACCTTGGACTTCTATACAAAGAGGAAGAAAAATGGGATTTAGCAGAATATCACTATGCTTTAGCTGCTGACAGTGGGTATTTAGATGCTCAAAATGCACTAGGACTATTATATAAGTCTCAGGAAAAATTTGATTTGGCAAAAGATTATTACAAATTGGCTGCTGCTAGAGGACATCTAGATGCACAGAATAATCTTGGAGCACTATGTGAGACTCAGAAAAAGTTTTACTTTGCCACAAGGTATTATAAAATGGCGGCTGACAGTGAGCATTTGATTGCCCAGTATAATCTTGGACTTTTATATTGGGAACGAGGAGAATTGGAATTGGCCGAGAATTATTTAAAATTAGCTGCAGATAGAGAACACTCAGATGCTCAAAACAATCTTGGATTATTATATGATGACAAAGAGGAATTTGACTTGGCAGAACACTATTACAAATTATCAGCTAATCAGGAAAATTTGAGAGCTCAAAACAATCTGGGATATATGTATGAAAAGCAAGGAAAACTTGAGTTATCAGAATATTATTACAAACTATCAGCTGATGGTGGTCATGTACGTGCCCAATACAATCTTGGAATTTTATATGATGAGAAAGAAGAATTTGATTTATCGGAATATTATTACAAGCTAGCAGCAGATAATGGATACTTAGATGCTCAAAATAATCTTGGTTGTTTGTATGAATCCCAAGAAAAATTCGATTTGGCAGAGTATTATTACAAATTATCTGCCAATAGTGACGATCCAGAAGCTCAAAATAATCTGGGACTTTTATATAATACTCAAGAGAAATTTGATTTGGCAGAAAAATATTTGAAATTATCCCATGAAAATGGATATTTGAATGCACAAAACAGTCTTGGTTATTTGTACTATACTCAAGAAAAATATGAGCAAGCTGAATATTACTATAAATTGGCTATTGATGCTGGAAATTCAGACGCATTGTATAATATTGCTCTTTTGTATGAAGATCAAGAAAAATTTGAATTAGCAAAGCAATATTATAAATTGGCAGCAGATAATGGTGATTTGGATGCAAAGGATGCTCTTGAAGAAATGGAGTAGAAAATTAGTTATGATTATAGAACGACTTCTCTAAATTAGTTTTGAATAGAAACATATAATTCATGCAAGGGGTTTGAATGTATACTTGTTTTGCCTAATTACAATTTGATTGTAAATTAGAGAGAGTAAATTAAAGGAAATATATTAATAAAAATGTGGGAGGAATTTAGCCTTGAAAAAAATTACTTTAATATTTTGTTTGAATTTGATTTTGTGTATTAATGTTTTTTCTGAATCACCAAAATTTATGAGTGGAATTGAGCTTTTGTATGATATAGCAATTACAAAGACCCAATATACTCTTGGAGTTTTATATGAAAAGGAAAATAGTGACTTATCAGAACACTATTACAAATTAGCTGCTGATAATGGTGATTTGGAGGCTCAGAATAATCTTGGATTTTTATATGAGGAACAAGAAAAATTTGATTTGGCAGAATATTATTATAAGCTATCAGCTGATGGTGGAGATTCAACTGCTCAAAACAATCTTGGTATTTTGTATTATGATCAAGAGAGGTTTGACTTGGCAGAAAAATATTTGAAACTGGCATCAGATGATGGAAATTTAGATGCTAAAAATAATCTAGGTTTTTTATATGAAGAACAAGAAAAGTATGATTTGGCAGAATATTATTATAAATTAGCAGCTGATAGCGGAGATTCAACTGCTCAAAACAATCTTGGTGTTTTGTATCACAATCAAGAAAAATTTGACTTGGCTGAAAAATATTTGAAGTTAGCCGCTGATGGTGGAAATACAGAAGCTCAATACAATTTGGGACTTTTATATGAAGAAAAGGAAGAATTTGATTTGGCAGAGTATTATTATAAATTATCAGCCAATAGTGGTGATGCAGATGCTCAAAATAATCTTGGATTTTTATATGAGGAACAAGAAAAATTTGATTCGGCAGAATATTACTATAAGCTATCAGCTGATAGCGGAGATTCAACTGCTCAAAACAATCTTGGTCTTCTATATTATGAGCAGGAAAGATTTGACTTGGCAGAAGAATATTTGAAATTGGCATCAGATGATGGAAATTTAGATGCTCAAAATAATCTTGGATTTTTATATGAGGAACAAGAAAAATTTGATTTGGCAGAATATTATTATAAGCTATCAGCGGACGGTGGAGATTCAACTGCTCAAAATAATCTTGGTCTTCTATATTATGAGCAAGAGAGATTTGACTTGGCTGAAAAATATTTGAAATTAGCTGCTGATGCCGGAAATTTAGATTCCCAAAATAATCTTGGGTTTTTATATGAAGAACAAGAGAAGTATGAATTGGCTGAATATTACTATAAACTATCAGCTGATGGTGGAGATTCAACTGCTCAAGTCAATCTTGGTCTTCTGTATTATGATCAGGAAAAATTTGATTTAGCTGAATCTATTATAAATTAGCAATAGAAAATGGTGATTTGGATGCTATAGAGGCTCTTGAAGAGTTGAATAATAGATAATATAGTTTTTATTGGGTTACAAATTTGAACTCCAAAAACTATTGTATAAAAAATTGAATCATTTATCTAAATGATTCAATTTGTAGTACTGAGTTAGTATTTTTTCTTCTACTTATTTAACATTTCAAGAACATAATTAGGCAAAGCAAATGCACCTTTATGAATCTTTGGATTATAGTATTTTGTTGTTAATTTAAGGTTTTCCCATTCCATTTCTTTTTGATCTTTCACTGGATCTAATGTTTTGGATGCAAACCCAAGCATCCAATGTCCAGAAGCATATGTAGGTTGGTGAATTTGATATACAGTAGTTATTGGAAAGATGTCTTTAAGTTTGTCATGAGCCTTTTTCATTTCAACAGAAAACTCTTCATAAAAAGGAGATTCATGTTGATTAACTAAAATACCATTATCTGCTAATATTTTGTAACAGTCAGTATAAAAATCTTTGGTAAAAAGCCCTTCCCCCACATGAATGGGATCAGTGGAATCTACTATTATCAGATCATAAGTATTTTTAACTTCTTTGACAAATTTTACTCCATCTTCAAAATACAGTTTTAATCTTGAGTCATCAAATTTTGAGGCCACTGATGGAATGTATTCTTTGCAGAGTTCAACCACTCTCTTATCAATTTCAACCATATCTATATTCTCTATTGTCTTATATCTTGAAAGTTCTCTTAATGTCCCACCATCTCCAGCACCAATTATAAGTACATTTTTGATATCTGGATTCACAGACATGGGAACATGAGTAATCATTTCATGATAAATAAATTCATCTTTTTCTGTAAGCATTATATATCCATCTAATGTAAAGAATCTTCCATATTCAGTTGATTCATAAAAATCTATCTTTTGAAATCCAGTGTCTTCTGAGTACAAATGCTTTTTCACTCTAATGGAAAATTTGGTGTCTTCTGACCATCTCTCTGAAAACCATAAATTAACCATTATTTGGTACTCCCAGTATTATCAAAACTAAAATCCTCAGGTTTAAAGGTAATCTTACCTAAATCTCTTGGAGAAAATTTCTGAATTTTTTCAACTATACCTCTTGGCATTTCGGTGGATTCGCTTTTATCTGCTTCAAATGCCTTTTCTAAGTAATCAAAAGCCGTCCATGGATTAATGGTGTCCCCACAAGTAAAAATATCAATAGCTGCATATCCATATTCCGGCCATGTGTGTATAGCCAAATGCGATTCTGATATTATTACAGCCCCAGATACTCCGTAGGGATTAAAGTGATGGAAAACAGATTGTACTATGGTTGCCTTAGCAATTCGTGCAGCCTCAGTCATCACACTATCCACATAATCTGGATTCTTCAATTTTTCTTCATTACAATTATAAAACTCCACCAAAATGTGCCTTCCTAAAGTTTCTAATTTCAATTATACCTCCTTTTATACCTTTTACAGGTAGCATTTTGTTATTTTATTTAAAAATTAGATACTCTATATAATAAAGGTAAAAAGCGTTTTTGTCAATATAATATTTTAGGAATAATTTTTTCATAATAGAAAGAATACGTTTTTATGCTAGTTTAAAATTTCTGGTAGTGCATGTGGTAAGCAAATAGAAAAGTGGTTTATGAAGTGCACCACCAAATATTTTGCCAAGATTTGGGATTCAGTACAAATCACTCCCTTAAATTTTCTATTATTTATTATTAAAAAAAAATAGTTTACAACTTCAGTAAATAATTTTTAAACCCCATAAACCAGATATTTCTTCAAGCTCTGCAAAAACACCTGTCATAGCTTTGATCAGTTCGAATTGACCATCTAATATTTCCCAATCCCCGCCCGCATTTTTGAACATGATTACATCAAGGGTTGTCTCTTTGTATAGTAAATCCTCTTTTTTGAACAACTCCGCAAAGTATCTAAAAATGTTCTCATTAATAATTTCTTCACTTGCACCTGCCAAAATTAAAGGCATCATTTGTTCGATATAATCCTCAGCGTATGCAGGAACATTGATAACACGCACAGTCGTGTTTATAATAGTTTTTTTACCTCCCTCTGATGTAGTTTTGTTTATTTTATACTCCATTTTTTCAAAAAAACCGTCCAGCAATTCGTCTTCACCACCTGTCATTCGAGTGATAAAAGCTTCTAAGTCTTTTTGTGCATAGCGTTTTCCACAGGAGACTACACACAAAATTAAAACCATTAAAATTAAAAACTTAATCAATTGTTTCATAATTTTCTCCTCATTTATTTGTAAAAATTAATTTGAATTTGCTTGAAGTTAATCAACAGAACTATTGCAAATTATGAAGCATTGTTTTTCTAAAAATATTTATATCCTTTTAATCTGTTGTTTTCTATGGAACCCAATCCAACAAATTCATTCTTAAAATATATTTTGTAGAGATTATTTTCTTTATTGGTAGTAACTAAAGTATTCCCATTTTTGAATAATAAAAAATCCTTATCATTCAAAATATCGTATCTCTCATATTGAAAAATTTCTTCAACACTTTTTAAAAACTCGTAATTATTTCCTGAGGAAAAAGCTTCTATTTCATCAAGGGTGTAGCTGTTGTTAATGGTGATATCACCCACTGAAATTCTTTCAAGGGAGGTCAATGTACCGTAACTTCCAAGAGAGAGTCCTATATCATTTACAAGGGTCCTAATATAGGTCCCCTTTGATACATCACATTTAATTTTTATTGTGTTTTCTCTTATATCGACTACTTCTATGGATTTTATATTTATTTCCCTTGCTTCTCTCTCTATTTCTATGCCTTGCCTCGCCAATTCATAGAGTTTTTTTCCATCTTTCTTTAGAGCAGAATACATGGGAGGAATTTGTTTAATTTTTCCACTAAATTTTTTTAAAACTTTTTCCAATTCTTCTTTTGGGGCAGATTTGATATCACTTATATTGATTATTTTCCCCATTTTATCATAAGTGTCCGTTTGATAACCCAGTTGAAACTCTGCAACGTATTTTTTATACTGATTTTCTATTGATTGAGCAAGTCTAGTGGCCTTACCTATACATATGATCAAAACACCAGTCGCCATAGGATCCAATGTACCTGTATGTCCCATTTTTTTTTCTTTTAATATTTTTCTTAGATTTCTTATTACATCAAAGGAAGTAATTCCTGATGGTTTATTTACTACTATTATTCCTGTCATCCTTATCACCAATATTTTATTTTAATTAACTTATATTTTACACTATATCCAAAAAATATTCCACTATAAATAATGATGTGCCTTTAGTTAATTATAATATTTTTTTTAAAATAATAAGTTTTTATAGTAGTGTATTTTTATATATTATCAACTAAGCGCAAAATTATTAATTATTGAATGTTAAAATTATAAAAATACGAACAAGTTTTGAAAGAATAGTAAACCTATCATCTAGATTTTTCTTCATTGGATTGAATATATTTTAGAACAAATATTTTTTTAAAATTGTTATCTAGAATAATTATCATCAAAATGATATTATAAATAAAAGATTTATTATACTAAGCAACTATCAATTGGTCGGTCTCTGTGTTATAATAAATCATGAAAACATTTTAGGGGGAGTTAAAAATGGAGAAAAATTTAAAGAGATATTTAATTATTGCAGTTTCATTATTGCTAATTGTAATAATCGGAAGAATATCTTCACCTGCAGGCCTAACACAGGAAGCGATGCAGGTATTAGGAATTTTTGCAGGATGTTTACTATTATGGTTGACTATAGGGATAGATTGGCCTAGTTTAATGTGTATTGTTTTGATTGGCTTTTTGCCTTCCATGAATTTTAGAAGTGTGCTATCTGGATCATTTGGTGGAGAAACTTTCGTTTTTCTTTTGGCAACTTTTTTGTGCACTCATGCACTATCACAGACACCTTTTTTGAAAAGATGTGCAGTGGGATTTGTGACTAGCGGAATAGCTAGGAAGGGGCCTTGGTACTTTGCAATATCATTTTTTGCTGCAGTAATCTTTATTGGTTGCTTCATGTCTCCCACAGTACTTTTCGTGATTTTTCTTCCAATATAGCCTCTCGGAGTCTCTGACAAATTAGTAAAACAAAATGTGGTTAAAATATATAAAAATACTTTTTATAGTTTTGGATGAAACAACTTGTATTACAAAA
>JGI994J12354_10002367_pt1 | contig 18524 bp, 12 predicted proteins | sample IntmicLarv3ML3BL_FD_12354 | JGI IMG/M metagenome (IMG submission 12354)
CTTTTTGTCAACGACAGCGTCTTTTTTCGGCCTGCCCAACGGTTTTCCAAGCAGCCGGATTTTGCGCTCGGCGCAGTATTTCAGGTTTTCGCGGGTTCGGTAGATGCCGTCGGCCAGCACACGCTGTGGATAATGGCCTTCCCGCGTCCGGTAGCGCTCAATGATTTCGATCAGGTTTTCGCCCTCGTTGTAGGCGTCGAAGCTGCTGTGCTCCAGACGCGCAAAGCCTTTGACCACGCTGATGTCCAGCTTCGCCCCGAACTCGGTTTTTGCCTTCGCTTTGCCCCGCACGATGGGCCGAATCCAGGGCTGGCTCAGGCTGACGATGCGGTTTTCGACTTGGTGCACGCGCTTTTCCCACATGAAAAGCTGCTGCTCATAGACCAGCTCGATGGTTTCCAGCTGTTGCAAACGCCGCTCTGACAGCTCTTTGCCCTTTGCGAGATAATCCGTGACAATATTCCAATCCCGCTTAATGTATCTCAGCTGTTTTCCGATGGCTTTGCGCAGCTCTTTTGCCGATTTTTTCTTCTTTCTCGCCGTGTTCAGGTAATCCTTGCGGGCCTTTTTGCGGTAGGTGCGCGGTTTTTCGCCGTCCGTAGGCTTGTGCAGCTCGTCGACCATCGCCTCAAGCTTCTCGCGCGCCTCGTTGAGCAGCGACAGGTCGTTCTGCGGCGCGCAGGTCGCGTCCACGGTCAGCGTGCCGTCGTTTTTACCGTCCGGAGGCGGCGCTTCGTCGTCGTCATCCTGCGATTTTTCGGCCTTCTTCTCGGCCTTCGCGATGATCATTTCGTTAATCTCTCCCAAGATTTCCAGCGTCAATCGCTTGCGGAAATGCACCATTGAAGAGCTGTCAAAAGACTGCTCGTCCGTGTATCCCGGCAGCCCGCAAAAGTATTGCAGGCACGGCGTTTCCTGAATTTGCAGCGGCACCTCAGCGTCCGAAATTCCGCGCTCCGTCTGGATGATCAGCGCGCCCAGCGCCAGGCGCAGCGGCTTGGCCACGTTGCCCGTCCCGCTCTCGAACAGCTCCGCGTAGCGCTCTTCTATTTTGTCCCATGGGATTGTTTCCGCTTTTTTTACCCACCTGTTTTCCGGGTCGAGCTTCAGCCCCAGCGGCATCCCGAAATCGCTTATCCCCACCTGTTTGCTCTGCTTTTTGTACATTTCGCCCACCTCGTCTGCAAGCTTTTTCGCCTGTTTCATCGCTTTTCCTTGCAGTTATTATACCATCTTTTGACCTGAAAGTCCAGCGGGGAAAGGGCTGGTGGGTTGTTCAGGGGGCTTTAGACTAGCTGAGAGAACCAAATCATCAGAAAATCATAAAAAGTTATCGAAACAAGAACCAGTCTCAATACGCATACTAGCACTAACGATTTTTAGTTGACCATCTCCTACGTTAGCAATCCCTCTGGCGACTCCGTTCTACGTACAGCAACAATTAAACTTCCTGCAAGGATAAAAAAATGAATATCTTTTATGATCGCCTGCATATAATAATACAGATACTGGTGGGCATCATCAGCGTGGCGAGATGACATGTATTATATTATTCCAGTAGTTAGGTCATAATCTTTGGAATGAAAATGACCAGTTGGGGCAGGACCAACATGATGCCCATCATGTATCCTTTTCTTTGCTGCGGCCAAGAAGCAATTGCTTGTTTATCATACCGCTTTGCGCAAAAAATCTTTGGGTCAAACGAGTTCGTTGCCTAAAATCTATATTTGAAGCCCAAATAAGATGATGCCGTACAATTTGTTGGATCATATATAAAATATTTGCTTTCCCAGCGTTGTCCGAATATAATTTGTCAGCGGCTTTGTAAAAAGCATCAGTATCTCCATGGTGTTGAAGTGCCATAAGATGAAAAATTTGATGATTAGCGCTTACGCAATCGTAGGAGTTGATGAGGGGCAAACTCTTTTTGTCAGTCGCCAAGTAGGTGATTTCATTGTAAAAATTGAGGCTCATAACGATGGCGCTTTCAGCCATCATTTGTTGAATAGAGTCAGTAGTATACGGTTCACCATTTCCATCTTTTGCGTCAGCTTCTGTAGCAAAGGACAACAATTCGCTAACAACATACTCATATTCTTCGTCGATCGGATGAAGAAAAGCATATAGTATTCTATTGGGGAATTCATATATGCCACTTAACAACTCAAGTTTTTGTGTGGCCAATAATGTGTTGTGGAATCCAGGAAGGGCCTTTGCTATCATTTCTGTGTATTTTACAGCTCGATCCATCTTGAAAAAGAACTTTTCTATATCCAATTCATCATAGTCATACACATTAGTTAATTCATAATCATCTTCTTCAGGCCGCATTTGTTCTTCTGCTCTATTTTGAGCTTCTTCAGCACGCATCTTCTCGTCTCCATTTGGTGCCAGGTCCTTCTCGTTTGTGATAGGTTTTGTAAGCAACTTAATATTGCTTTTGTCGAAAGATAATTCTTCCCATTCGCTTAATATTTTATTCGCCTCATCAAGTATTGACATTATTATCTTTGTATTACTTGTTAAATACGAAATAAATAAGACGATGTTGTCGTTAATCCCAAAACAAATATTCTTTAGAACGTGCTCAATCCCTGAAAAATCTCCATTGCTCTGAAATCGTCTAATGAGTGCATTTGCAACGAAGAAGGCCATTTGATTGACATTGCCAAATTTAATATCGAAGGTTCCATTGACCATCACAAGAATTTTTGCTTTTGTGGCAACGTCAAGCAATTCGGCGGCGCTAACATTAACCATATAGTCAGCATTGTATCTTGCAATGATGCTCGACAGCATTTCGTGCGAAACACTAAGCATTTTGCCAAAATGCATATGATACGCGAGTTCCTCAAGTGCAGTAATAATACCCTCAGAATCATCTTGCGAATATTTGATAATTGCATTATAGATATTTGTTGCAAATACTTTGCTAAATATTACCTCACCCTTTTGCGTATCTTGATTCAAATTTTGCACAAAGAATTGAGTGTATTGAATAATGAAATCAGGTGTTCGCTCAAAAAGATTGGATGGGCTTCGCACTAAGGTATTAATTGTTTGCACGACTTTTTCTATTTCGTCTGCGTTAAGCGTAGTGGATGCCTCACATATACTCCTGATGAGCATCTGTCTTTGGGTTTGATAGAAAGGGTTAATCCGAAGGAACTGAAATTCATCATGATTGACAATTGCGTCCTTAACTTCCTTTTTTAAGTCATAGCTACTTGATTGGCTTGTTGCAATTATGACATAGCCAATGCTTTTTTTGAGATGCTGAAGCAAATGGCTCCGGGTTCTGGCACTTTTTATAGAATCAAAGTTGTCAACAAATACAATTTTTTTTGCCGAATCAAGCTGTAAATACCGTTCAAAATATGTAACGTCATCTCCATACTGCTCTTCAAATAAACGCTTTATCAGTTTGTCGGTTTTTACGCCTTGACTCTGCTCTTCCACATTGTAATAAAGGGGAATTAGCCCTTGTTTCAGAGTTGAAAGATAAAGGTATCTAAGCAATGTGGTTTTTCCAAGCTTGCCTTTGCTTCCAATAAACAGAAATTTTCGCTTGTGCAATTCGATTAAAAACTCGGGCAAGCTTTGAATTTTTATGTCTTCAGTATATTCTTCTCCCGCTTTCCCAGAAAGCTGCGGAAACACAAAATACTGGGTGAAATCACTCGAGATGCTTCGTTCAGGATCATCTTTAATTGATTGCAGAAAATCCTCAAGCGGAGATAATTCACTTGAATCGTTCATTTTTTTGTCGCGAAAGATTATTTTATGCGCGTATATAGATGATTTCGAATTCCAACTGAAAGAATATGAATCAAGTGTATTTGTCGATGTGTCCAATACAAATGCCTTATACTCATCACTATGTTGAATATCGGTTAGGTCAATGACTCCTCCTGCTGAAATAATTAAGCCACCATGAGCATCAACCTCCAAGCTTTTTGTTTGGGGATAATGGTCATGTCCAAGGAAAAGGAGCGATGAGGATTCGTAGATGGAAGATTCCAGTTGGTTTTTAGATTTCCAGTGAAACCAATCCGTACTGTGATGCATCACAGTAATGACGACATCAATGTCCGTTCCAGCTTTTCTTAACAGGAACAACCTGTCTGTTGGGAAATAATGCAACTCCTTGTCATCCGGTTTTCGTGTTGAGAAAAAGGCGGTATTAAGTAGGTTGATTTGCATTTTGAAATCCTGATATGATAAAAACCTTCTGTCAATAAACAGGTTTCTTTGGCAGTATTTGTTGTATTTTTGTGCAAACTCGAAATAGCTATCCAAAGCGGTAATTTCACAGGGCAATAAATCTTCAATAGCTCCAGAATCGTATTGCTCTTGAATATCTTTTCCTTCTCGTGACAATTTCGAAAAATCCAAATCATGATTTCCAGGTGCCATGATAAGCCGAACAAAACTCCCTGTTTTGTTCTTGATACTGCTTAACAACTGGCCTAGAAAAAAGCTTGCCGTTTTATATTCGTTCGCATTTCCTGAATAAGCGACATCACCTGAAAAAATGGCTATGCATTCGTCGAACTCTCCGATGGCGTTAAGCGATTGACTCATTTTGTCGATCTTTTCCCGCGAGAGCCGTCCTGCCTTAATATGAGTGTCACTGATGTGCAACATTAATATCTTCATTAGGTTCGCCTTTCTATAACAATAGCATTAATTCACCCGAACATCTAGCACCTTTTGCATCACTGTGTTCATTGGTGCTTCAACCTATTATATATTGTTTTTCGATGGATTACAAGAGTAAAGCCAAAAATCATGGGATTATCTTTGCTTATTTCTTTCATAGTTTACTAGGGGCAATAATCAACCAGCAATAACCACGTCTGCACTCATCAGGCGCTCGACGGATGAAAACGCTGATGATATCTGAAGCGCCGCTGTTAACGCTGGCGAACGATACAAAACTTAAGACAAAGCCCATAACTATGATTACCAAAAGGCTGCGTGACAGCTGTGTTCAAAAGCGCTTATTGTCGATAGCAATGGGCTGGTTTTCATGAGGGAAAATTCGAATCACGCAGGTTACTGCTTTTCCATTCGCCTCTAGCGGATTTCCACTCTGAAAGTGAGTGATTTTTTGTTCCTGTTTTGAATTATATTGTGCGGATGAGTTTTTGGGGAGTCCACAGGTTTCCCTGGTAAACGCTCTACCCTAATAATTCTTGAACAAACTCGTTTGCTTCTTGTTGACTCCCGCTATGTGCCATTATCGTCACGGCCAAGCATTTTTCTATATCGACCACCATACATTGCCCGTCCGCTCCATCGCAAAAGGCGACCTGATTTGCCGCCGCCCAAAGATTCAGCCCGTAAGCATCTTTGGAGAGAAATCGAGGTGCTTTATGCCCTTTCGGCGTTGCAACGTGTCTCAAGCACATCATCTTCACCCAATTAGCATCAACGAGTTGCTCTCCAGCGATCTTGCCATTGTTAAGGATTATTTCAGTTAATAGGTGTAAGTCGGACAAACTCAGCTCTAGCCCTGTGGACGCTGCACAATAGCATCCGTATTGTCTCCATTTATAAGAAACAATACCCAATGGCTGAAACAGCGATTCATCAGCAATTGAAACATAATCTTTTTGCAACAATTCTTGGAGATATGCTGCTATCAGAAACGTGCCCACATTTGAATAAGAAAAATGTGTTCCAGGCACAAAAGGTATTGGTCTAGAGAAGATGTAATCCATAAGATCGTCACTAGCTACATTAGCTATATCTGAACTAAATAGAAAGCCACTTTCATGCCCGGTAGTGTGGGTAAGTAGGTGGTAAAGCGAAACATCATTCCAACGCGAATCTGCTCTTCTTGCTGCCGGGAATCGAGAACAAAGAAAAGGCCAAATACGGGTTTCCAAAGAAAGCTTTGTTGATTGCTTTATCAGATCAGTACCAAGGCACAGTGCAACCACTGCTTTGCTAATGGAGCGAATATCTTGCCTTATTGATTGAGGTTCCGACATGGAACAAAACCGTTTAGTGCCATGCCCGACCAAAACACCATCAATGCCGGCAAACTTCTTCATTTGCTTACCGGATAACAGCCTCGCAATTTTTTCTTCAGAAACAACTGACTCATTTTCCACGAATTACAGCACCTCACGGTATTTAATGTTTGGGTTCAATAAAAATGGTTTTGGGGGAGGAAGTCCTTCGCTGTTTTCATGCCGATCCAATACTTCATTATCATAGTAGTACCAACCATCTCGAGGAAAAAAGTCTGATGGCAAGGCTTGAATATATGGCTTAGTGATTTTTCGAATGGTTTGGTTAAGCTCGTCCTCCGATAATCCATATTCCTCACAAGCGAAAGCAACTAGTTCCTTTAATATGTACTCACCAACTTTAAAATCGAACATGAAGCTGTGCTTCTTTAGATATGACTCTGGTTGATTGGGTCGATAGTTATTCCATATGCATTTATATTTAAAGCTTTTGAAGAAGTGCTCAATCTGACTGTCTTTGTATAAGGGTAACGCCCTATCCTCAATTATTTGGATATCTTTGTCGACCGACTCCAAGTCGCGGAAAACAGCACCGACCACACGATAATCCGAATCGAATGCAAGCAGAACATTTTGGGCTTGGCACTCAAACTGCAATCCGCAATGCAAAATAAGCGAAAAGTAATTTTCAATTATAGGTGTAATGATTTGCTTCAATATATACTCGCTCGGCTCAATGCCAGTCATGTCAATCAATTGTCTGAGTATTGCAGGCCCTTCTTCGCGATGATCTCTTGCAAAAAGAGAGAAAACAGGAATAATCCACCTGATTTTGTTATTATGCGGATATGGTTTTGTGCTCCGATATACGCAAGACATTTCATAGCCGTCATCAAATCGAATAAACTGCGCAGATGGCTCTGGCAAGAAGTAAAACGTATCCGGAAGCAACTGCATAGCAACAGCCTTAATAAGAAGCTCCGTTAGTTCAACGCTTGATATTGCTTGCTCGTACCTAATGCAGCGGTTTACACGTCCAATGTTTCGGTCACAATGCAGCTTAAGGAACATATCTTCGCCGTATACTGTGCGAGAACTGGATGTAGGAGAAACGAATAGTTTGGTCTTCTTTATCTCTACTCTTCTGTGTAAATCAGGTTTATCATCTAACATATCTGGATGCACATAGAACATATCAGTAGCTGCGCGGTTGAGCGTCGGAAAAGTATTGCTCCCGAGGATTTGGCAAGCGGGTGAATGCAAACTATACAGCGGAAAAGACTGAATCTTCGAAAGGGGATTATACTGATCGGAAACGTTATAGCGCTCGTCTAATCCGCCAAAGCCGGAGGGAGAGCCGTTGTTTACATAACGTTCCATGTATAGCCATAGTTCCATCGGGTTCATAGAGGTTGAGCGTAATAGCATTCATCGGCCCTCCAAGTTTTCAAGCTCCGAAAACGATATATTCGTAAGATTGTCTCGATTGCATAATTCGTGTTCATCAAAGTCTTTCCTAAAATGAATCATCCCACATAAAGGAATATCAATGCACGTATAACGATCCGATTTGACATCGTTGCCCAGCAGCATGTGCGTTAGCAAGATAGCGATGGACGTTGTGCATACGATGATAGAGCAACCATTATCCTCAATTTCTTTCAAGAATTCCTCAACCCTTGCCCAAAAGTCATCTGGTTGCTCCATTTCAGGAATATGCAATTCTCTCATCGGGATGGAGATGTTCCTCCAGCGCTCCAGCTCGATAAAGTGTTGCTGTTCAAACAAATCTTTTTCACTCTTTTCACTAAGGATTCCCATGTGCGTTGGGCGCAAACGCACTTCATCATCATGAATTTCACTGTTTGGAATATTTCTCCGAAGTATCTCAATGGTCTCCTTAACCTGGGGCTTGTGATGACCATAAATATGAACTTGCTCGTCAGCCAATCCGCGCGCATTCAGGTAATCAAATATTTCCCCTGCTCGTTCTGCTACAAGTTTTTGTCCTTGGGCAGTAAGGGATCCGACGCCGTTAATTATCTTCCGAATATTCTTTTGGGATTCGCCATGCCGCAACAGGATAATATGTTTGATACAATGTAGCCGCTCAAACTCTTTTTCCATCGCATCATTTCGAACCAATCGCGCTGCCTTAAGACCCTTTTCCTCAAAACATTTATACTTCTCAGAACTAAATCCAAGTTCAATAGCAATCTTGACAGCTGCAAAGCAGTTCTTGATATATTCATCATATCTTGCTATACATTCACTTTCGGCAACACCATCGCCATAGGTCTTGAATGCCAAGCGGAGTAATTCGTTGTGCCGCTCGCCCGCAACTTCCGATTCTGCTCGACGTTGATATATTTGTCCTTGGAGATAGAAAGTCTTTACATAGCGATAATCATCGTTGATGGATTTGTATAAATCCTTTGCTGATTCCAATCCCTTAGCAGCTTCATCCAATTCGCAAATTGCAAGACATTGCTGTGCATTCCAAAAGGCGTAGTTTGCTTTCATTTCAGCTTTGTCGCGCTTGTTGGGTATGGTCTTGATACATTCGCGAAACAGATCGGCATATTGGCGATAGACTTCCCTTTTCGTTGAATCAAGACTGAGTAGGTGACGCAGCGCCTGGCACCGCAGCAAAGAAAAGTCTTTCTTTTGACCTAACTCTTTCTGTAACCGCTTCAGTTGCATTTCGGCATAGGCTCGATGAGATTTGTCTGTGTCAAGTAAGCCCTGAACAACCATGATATTATTAAGCTCATTAATATGCTCTTTTAAAAACGTCAGGAGTCTAGTATATTGTGAATCCGACAATTTGTATAGACTCCAACCCAAATCATTGATAAGGACGCCATACCTCATGTATGCAATGCGATCTTTAGATGTTCTGTCGCTTGTTTGCTGCTCCCATTTATGTAGCGCATATAGCGTATACAAACCGTTAATACAGCGAAGTAAATGATTTTCCATGCGCAACAGTATACTACTTGACCAGACGCCAAATTTTGCAGCACGCTCAAAATCCTGTTTTCCAATGATATTGCACAACGGGGAAAGCAGAGATAATTCATCTGGGAGATAGTTCAAATACGAGTTAATAAGCGTATTCCCGAAAGCGCTCTCATCGTTATCGGTGATTTGGTAATACTTCTCCCGTTCCGAGCGTTTGCTGAAGATGTTTTCGAGTAAAATAGGATAGAGTGTGAATAGAACTACTGCTATCATAATCGCAAGAAGAACGATGCCCACCATGATCAAGAACTTGAATCTAGATGGTACCATGTCAGTGACAGAGAAACTCCGGTCAATGATCTCATACATTGTCCAAATCACAGTAATAGAAAGCCAGAAATAACCGACGAAGGTAATAAACTTCAGCTTGTTTGCATTATTCATCGACACATACTCCTCTCCCTGTCGTCATAGCGTAGAAGGCTTGCTCCATTAGGATTGCTTCGCGTTTGAAGAACTGCGACCTTCTGATGGTGTGATATATATTTGTGTAATCTGGTGCGATGGAACCCAGCGACCCTCAGCCAAAATAGAACGAAAGTAACGGTATGCCAGCTACTCAATAACTATTATACAGGAAGCCAAAATAAAATGCAAGAAAAATTCCTAATAACGCACGTGAATCTAATCTTTCGCACAATGGCGTGTGAAAACGCGCGGGTTCTGCATATTTTCTGCGCTTTGTGCGCTGCAACTCTCCCAAAAGGCAAAGCCTGTTCAATATTTTCACGCAGGCGACCAGTTGACACCTTCGTAGCGAGGTGTTTTTGAGGTCACACGTCACGAAACACGAAGTTTCGCAAACCAGTGCGTGAAAGATTAGATTCACGTGCCTAATAACGACAGAAATAACAATCAGGATGTTGTGATGTAGCCTACGTCCTAATTCCAATGTTTCGGTGCCCCTCGCTGACAACAGCGGCACATTTGTTGTGAAGGCAGAATGGAATCGGCGGCGCAAGCCGAAATCGTCAAGCAAAGGAGGCAGTCCGAACAGACGATTCCAGTTTATCACAGACGTTGACATTCATCAACAGCAATGGTATAATCAACAATATGAACAAAGACGATTGAAGCTTTTATCCTTTGCTTATGATTTTTGCCAAGACATAATGGCTACAAAAGCTGGCTACCAACTCGTACTATATTATCCAAAATTTTCCGCATTGCTAGTTTTCGCGCGCCCACATCAGGAATGTCCTGTGCGTTATGCCCAAAGACCGGGCCGCTTCGCGCGCGGATAGTTGACCGCTTTCCCAAGTGGCGCGTGTATTATCGAACTCTGGAGGATGTGGCTTGACTGACCTGCCGAATCTCACGCCCCTAGCCCTGGCTGCTGCGATCCCCTCAGCCTACTGTCTGTGGATATTTTCGTGTTCGCTTTGAGCTACATAGCTGAGCAACTGAAGCACAATATCCGCGATCAGTGTTCCCGCTTGGGCTATGCCTTTATTCTAATTCTGAACACAGGTATTCGCTTGGGCGAGGCATTGGCTCTGCGAGAAAATGATTTCGATTGGGCCCGCGATCAAATGACCATAGACACCAGTATGTCCTTCGTGAAAAAACGTGACATTAAAGAAGGCGAACCGCATTATCACTTCATTGAGGTTCTGCCCAAAACCAAGAATAGCCGACGCACTCTTCATCTTAACATGGATGCGGTTGATGCCGCGCAACGGCTTGCTGAACTCAACCGGGGGCATGACTTTTTGCTCTCCAATAGCGAAGGTAATCTGACTACACCGCGAAATTTTGCTCGCACGTTCAAGGGCATTTTGGTCAAAACGGGCATTCAGGACTGCGGCGTACATACCTTACGGCACTCCTATGCAAGCGCACTGTTTCGGCAAGGCATTGACGTGAAAATGATTTCAGAGTTGCTGGGTCATGCCAGCGTGGAAATCACACAGGATACCTACATCCATTTGTTGGAGTCGCAAAAGCAAGCGGTGACTACCGGCTTCAGCATATTGAAGCCGAAAGAAAAGTTGCCGAGCTCGACAGAAGGTGCGATGATATATGATTCCAATGCGGACCGTATGGATATCCGCTTTGATAATCTGTATTTCCACGGCGGTCTGCACTGCGGCACCCCACTGGAGGTGCTACTGAATGACCAGTGGGTTCCAACATGCATTGAGAAAGCTGATGATTGGTTTTTGGTTGGCCTAAAGGGTCTGCCCCTCAATGGCCTTCGCACCCGCCTTGCTGCATAAGCAAAATAACATAACAACTGCCAGGTTTTCCTCACCGAAAACCTGGCTTCATTCATTTCATCAAAAAGGAGTCACCACCATGTCCTGCCTACTCAACTTCAACTGGATCAAACTTCTGCGTGAGACCCTGCCTGAAGGCAAGGGGTTAATGGGCTCTTGGGCAAGGCTGGCAGCGCGGGCGGCATTCCGGCCAGGGCAAGCTGACTATTGTGGCCATCGCAACGATGTGGAACTGGCCTCATGGGTTGGGGGCATGGTCGGCCTGAAGAGCATTCTCGGTATCAACAACCGTCAGAAGGCCGCGGATACTATGGAGAAACTGTCTGCGCTGGGCTACATCAGCTATACCCTCGACAAGGATACCAAAAAGCTCAGCTATACCATCAAGGACTGGGTTGTGGAGTGCTCCGGCGTTGCCTGCACTAAGGGTGCTATTTATGCGACAGATGACTATGGATTCCTCTGCTTGCCGCGGAATATCACGCAGCGCCTGGCAGATGCGCAATATACATTTGAAGAATCGGACGCATGGCTGGACCTCTGGTGTCACACGGTATGGCTGGAGTATCGCAATGCGTTTTCATATATGCATCCCGTGATTCAATTTGGCCGCGAGGGCGCGGTACTTACCTTGGAAAAACTCGGCGCCCGTTGGGGCTGGGAAAAGACGAAAGTGTGGCGGTTCCTCCAAAAGCATGGGGATGTCTTCCCGCTGCGCAAGCTGCCCGGCTCCTACGGTTGTCTGGTTTTCAATACACAGTATCCCGGCGCGGTGACCGCCGTGCCGACGGATGAAGAAATTACGCGTGTTTTGGACGAAATACGTATTCTGGGACAAAATGCATCTTCTGGAACCCCCAACGAAGCACAGATTCGTTGGGGTGAATTTGACGGCACGGACAATCAAAAAATCAATCGCATGATCGCCGTTCACAGCCAGCGCGTTGTCCTCCAGAATCGTGTTGCACTTCCCTTATATACGCGTATTTTTCTCTGCAAGAGTTGTAAGAACTATACTAAGGACTGCAGGAGGAATAGATGTCATGAAGACTACCAATACATACGACCAACAGGAACAATTGCTTTTGGAGCAATCGGAGGCTCTTTTGGAGCTGCTGCAACGGAAGGGAATCCTGGCCGACGACGGAATCAGCGACGAGATCCGCCGCAAAGTTGTTATGGACAAAAAGCGCAAGGCGTACCACAATACCCTGTTGATGCTGCAGCATTATCGCAACATCAGCTGGGCGTTGGAGTGCTTTCCGCTCCAGATCGCGGAGGAGCTGGATCGCCCCCTGGAGAACCTGGATGCCTTGCTCAGTTTGCTGGACACGGAAATGGCTTTTGGTAACCAGAAGCTCGAGGGCAGATTGAAAAGCGTCCAGCGGTCGCGGCTGCTGCTGGATCGCGTCCACGAAGCCTTGACAGTGCTGCAGAGAAAGCCGAAAAATGGTCCCATACTGTACAAGGTTATTTGCGAAACCTTCATTACGCCGGAGACTCTGACACATACGGACCTGCTCTTTCGGCTGAACATTTCCTCACGGCATTATTACCGCCTTCGTTCGCAGGCCATCAATTTGCTTTCATTGCGTTTGTGGGTCGCGCCGGCAGAGGAGCTGGATTCGTGGCTGGAGGTGCTGACGCTGTTGGAGATGCGGTAAGAAGTACATAACAAAGCCGTTGCCCGCCCGATTCCCCGGCTGCCGCCGACAGCAATCGCAGCCTTGCTGTCTAACACATAAATCTAAAAAAGCTCTTGACAGAGGGGCAGAAGTATGCTATAATTGAATAGAATTAATATTCAGTTCAATTATTCTAACTGAAGGAAGGTGTTATAATGCGCAGAGCATTGACTGAGCGTGAGCAAAACGCAATCCGGGCAAAGCTGCTTGAGAGCTGCCGCGTCTGCTGGGAGCGATACGGGTACAAAAAGACAGGTGTAGCCGAGCTGGCTTCTATGTCGGGCATTTCAACGGGGGCGTTCTATTCGTTTTTTCCATCAAAAGAGATGCTCTTCATAGCAACCGCAAATGCTTTTACGAAAAAACTTTATGGTTTGATGGCGGCGTGCAAGCCGAAAGAGCCGACAAAGGACGACTTTGCCGTTGGCTTCAAGCAATGTGCCGACGCCATGTTTGAAAACCGGTGGATTTTCTCGCTCCGCGAGGATGCCGCAACATTTTTGCGCAAGCTGCCCGAAGATTTTTTAGAGCAGGATTTTCAGCAAGACCTGCTGGATATCACCGTCGTAATCAAGCTGTATGAGCTTACGCCCAAAGTGCCGATGGAAGAAATTGTGGCTGTGCTCCATACGCTGCTGATGTCGATCTATTTGACGGAGATTATTGGCGCGTCGCACCGGCAGGCACTTCACCTTTTGATTGATTCCGCTATCGCTAATTTATTTGAATAGGAGAGATTCCCCATGTCAAAACAAGATCATTTCAGCGAACTGTTCCCTGTTGCGTTTTATGACGATTTGCACCCGGATTTCGGTGTGAATTTTCAGATGAACCGCTGCTACAACTTTTCCAATGACGATGAAATGCTGCGTGAAATGCGGGAGGTGAGTCCGCTCATTCATGACTACAGGGAATTTATCAAGGAATTTTTGCAGCTTTACGAGAAGTCGCTGGCGAGCGGCCATAAACTTCGGGCGGCGCATTATCTGCGCACGGCAGAGTTCTATATGACGCTCGACGACCCCAAAAAGCAGGAATACCGCAAGCAGTTTATTTCACTTATGCGGGCGCATTTTCAGATTGATGATACGATGCACCATCTCGTGCCATATGAGGATGGAATGTTGTCCGCTTACCGCTTTACGCCCAAAAACCCGAAGGGCACGTTTGTGGTGTTCGGCGGGTTCGACAGCTATGTAGAGGAAATGTTCAAGACCATTTTGGCGATGAAGGAATCGGGCTTCGATGTTGTCTTTTTCGATGGACCGGGGCAAGGGGCGGCGTTGGAGGACTATCACATCCCCATGACGCACGAATGGGAAAAGCCCGTCAAAGCTGTGCTGGACTTTTTCAATCTTGACGATGTGACGCTGATCGGTGTATCGCTTGGCGGCTATCTGGTTATGCGCGCCGCGGCGTATGACAAGCGCATAAAACGCGTGGTCGCAGACGATATTTGCGTTGACTTTTTTGAAACCCTGCTGCGGCAATTCCCCGCAAAGAGCCGCAAGCTTGTGACGTTTCTTGTGAAGCATGAAAATAGGCTTCACGCCGCCATCATCAATAGCATTATACGCAAACTATCAAAGAAAAGCCTCATGCTTGAATGGGGCGTGGCGCAGGGTATGCATGTGATGGGAACCCAAACGCCTTACGATTTTTTGCGCAAATGCACCTCATTCAACACAAGAGAGGTGTCGCCCCTGGTCACGCAGGATGTCCTTCTCATGGGCGGGCAGGAGGATCATTATATCCCGCTGCCCCAGTTTTTCGACCAGGGAAAAATGCTCGTCAATGTCCGCTCTTTGACCTCCCGCCTGTTTACCCGCAAGGAGACGGCGCATAACCACTGCCAGCTGGGCAATGTCGGGCTTTCGGTGAAAGTCATTGCAAATTGGGCGGAGCAGACGATGACAGAGCGATAGAATAATTCGCCCCCCTTTTTTCACTAAGAATACGATTGGAAGGGCTAAAATGTCGCGAGATCAAACCGAAAAAACCGAGAGCCGAAGCCCCCGGTTTTTTTCGGTTCAGATTGCCTGAGTGCTACAGTCCCAGATCCTCTTTTGAAATGCCCATCTCTTCGATGATTCGCTCCACTCTTGCCGGGTCGGCCCAGTCGGGGTCAAGGGGCAGGGTGAACATGGCGTGCGCTTTCTGCAGGCCATCCACGAAAGTGATGGTTCCGTCGCCGCCCATGGTGAACACAGCGGAGCCGGGGAAGCCCATTGAGGCGTCCCAGATGCCGCAGTAAACCGTCCGGTCGGCGAACATCTCGATGTTCTCGTCGATCTCCACCACCATGTAGAACACGCCGTCCTTCTCGAAGGTCTGGCCGCCGGAGCCCAGGGTCATGGAGTTGACCATCCACGGCTTGTAGCCCGAGAAAAACACGCAAGGCATAAAGCTGATGTCCTGGTCGATGTACCGCACCGGGTTGCCGTCTTCCCTCTGCACGGAAAAGATGATGGCGGTGCGCTCGGCATCTACAAAAGTGATGGCGTTTTGCTCGGCATTCTCGTCCACATATTCGAGGATGTTTTTGCCGCTGGTCATACCCTGCAGCGTGATGATGTAGCCGTCCGAAACGGCTGTCCCGCCGATGATCGTGCCTTCGCCGTCTTCAAAGGCCTTTGCAAGCGCGTTATCGCCGATCTCCCGCGCGACCTCGGCGGGGCTGAGCAGCGTTGCGATGGCGTAGACCGAGACGGAGAGCAGTGCCACCAAAAGGAGCGCGAGCAGCACCATAACGGGCTTCTTGTGGGTTCTATTTGCTGACTTTCTATTCATGATTACCTCCAGTTTTTCCGAGTGAGCAGAGTGAATTGACTGCACCTGCGAAAACATGGCTTTGTAGTCTTTCCTGTTCATTCTGCCCCCTCCTTTTCTTGTGAGATTGTGATTGCTTCTTTGAGTTTTAGGCGTGCGCGGGATAGTCGTGTACGTACATGCGCTTCCGATTGGCCGAACAGTCCGGCGAGCTCCTTTGTGCCGTAGTCCTCGAAATAGTGCAGGTACAGCACGGTGCGGTGCTGCTCAGGCAGCGACATGACCGTAAGATACAGCTCGCTCTGCTCGGGGCTGTCGAAGAACTGCGTTTCGGCCAGATCCTCTAGCGAAACACGATTTCGCCGCCAGAATGCGCGCAGCGTGCCCTTGCATACATTGATGGTCACCCGTATGAGCCAGTGCTTGACATATGCATCGCTCTCGAATGCTTTGCCCTTTACACAAGCGCTTGTGTAAAATTTGAACATGACCTCCTGCACCGCATCCTCCGCGTCATATGCGCTGCCGAGTATATTCAGCGCGACACGGTAAACCATGTTCCAATGAACATCCATTGCTGCTGAAAATTCCGTTTCATCCACGCCGGCTACCTCACTGTATTCTGAAAGCTTTCACCTATAATACACCTGGGCAGGCCGATTCGCAACAGGAATAAAGAAAATTTTTCAAATCACCAATATAATTATACCCGCCATACGTCATAGTAAATGAGAGGAGGCGAAACAGTGAACAAGGCAGAACTGCAAAAGGCATTTGATGCCACGTGTTCCGGTGACTTAAAGGCGTTTGAAGAAATATACAACCAGTTGAAAACACCGATGTTTACGATTGTTTTGCGGATTACGCAGGATTGGTCGTTGGCAGAGGACATCTTACAGGATGTTTTTGTCAAGCTCTATCAGTCACCCCCGAAGTCTCCTGTCAAGAACCCTCGCGCTTATCTGTTCCAGATGGTGCACAATTTGGCAATAGATAACGTGCGAAAGCAACCGCGATATGTAGACCTGGAGAGCCTGGAAGACTTTCCCGCTCTCCCAGCAGACGATTTTTCAACGCAGCTTGATATTAAGCTTGCAATGAAGGCCCTGCCTTTGCAGGAATGTCAAATTGTGTCCCTGCACATCAACGGCGAACTGAAATTCCGCGAAATCGCCGATATGCTGGGCACCCCGTTGGGAACGGTTCTCTGGAAATATCAAAAAGCAATTGAGCGGTTGCGTCAACTTTTATCTGGAGGTGCAGCATGAAAAAAATAACAGTGGTTCTTTTAGTGCTCGTGGCAGCCTTTGCTCTTTCAACGGTCGCATTTGCTGAACCTGAAGTTCCTAACCCGGAGGCCCCTACGGTCGCAAACGCAGATACGGACAATATCAGCCCCAGCGACATGCCTCGGCTGGCCGATGGAGCAGCAGGGCGCGGCAGCGAGGAAAGCCCTGATAAATACTGGGCGGTGAATGGATATCCCGACGATGTGTCTTTCGCCTTTGAGGCCGGCGGCGAAAAATTGAATAACGGCGATTATGTTTCATGGTGGATCATCGGCGTTGTTGGTGCCGGAGACACACGAAAGCAGGAGATCCTTGACACGTTTTCTTCTTTGCATATTATCACATTCCAAAACTGCAGCTATTCCTACAGCCAGCGGGAAGCCGCGTACAATGAGATTTGGGCAAGCAAAGACGAGAACATCCGTAACGTCGTTATGGGCCGCAATACGGAGTCCGTATTCGTGGAAGTAACCGAGGAACGCGAAAAGGAATACGCCGCAAAATACAGCGAGCAGTACGGCAGTTTTGTTGTGATAACAAATGATTTGACCACCACCGGTGAAGACACAGCCGTAGCCGGCGGCGACTTGGATCAAGGTATGAGCAAGGGCAGCGATTATGGCATATGGCTTTGGACGGCGCTCGCCGTCTTGCTGATCGGCGCAATGTCGCTTGTATACTTCAATCGCGCCCGGCTCATTCCCGCGCTGCAAACTGCCAATGGCAATATTGTTACAGCACCAGCGCCGGTGAGCAGAAAGAATACGATTGAGCGCGTAAAAAATGATACGGCCACGCCGGCCGACACAGGCTTCGCTGCCATTCTGCGCAGGATAAATCAGAAAAAGGACTGACCAAAAACACCAGTTTCCCTAATCGCTCCGCCCCGCTGCCAACCGGTTCATGCCGGAAGGCGGCGGTTTTTTGCTTTTGCATTTAGGGAGCCAAGTGTAGTATACTATATTCCTGCACACCTGAAGAAAAATTATTTTCTCCGACATGCACAGTACAGGTGTATTTCGGTGTCTATATAGGTGAAAGAGCTTTTTCACGGAGGAATATATATGCAGGATGAAAGAATCGTCGAGCTATACTGGCTGCGGAACGAGGATGCGATCTCAGCGTCCAGCCAACAATATGGGCATTACTGCACGAGCATTGCGCTGCGCATTCTTGACAACGCGGAATGCAGCGAAGAGTGTGTCAACGACACATGGCTCAACGCATGGAATGCCATGCCGCCGCAGCGACCGGCTGTGCTGCGTACGTTTCTTGGGGCGATTACCCGCAACCTGTCACTCAACAAGGTGCGGGATCTATCGCGCGAAAAGCGCGGCGGCGGCCAGGCTGTATTGGTGCTGGATGAATTGCAGGAGTGCATCCCCGGCACGGATTCACCTGAACGCGACGTCGAGGACCAGGAGATCACCGCTGCCATCGATCGCTGGCTGACGACGCTTCCAAAGGAAAACAGAGTGGCGTTCATGCGCAGGTATTGGTTCTGCGACAGCATAACCGAAATCGCCACGAGAATGAGTTGGTCTGAAAGCAAAACGA
>JGI994J12354_10002368_pt1 | contig 18520 bp, 19 predicted proteins | sample IntmicLarv3ML3BL_FD_12354 | JGI IMG/M metagenome (IMG submission 12354)
TGGGCAGGCCTTTGGCGAGCGCTGGTACAATACATTTCAGCCGCTGCAAGTGATTGTGGCGTCCATTTTTATCATGATTTCCGGCTTCAGTGCACAGCTTTCCGCAAAACCCCGGCTGCGCGCGTGGCTGCTTGTGTGCATTTCGCTGGCGTTTTCGCTGGTCACCATCCTCCTTCTTCCGCTCCTCGGATTCGAAAACACAGCGATCTGGTTCGGCATTTTGCACCTGCTGGCCTGCGGCAAACTGCTGTATGCCTACGGAAAAAACATCTTCGACAAAATCCCCGGTTTCATCGGCATCATCGTTTCGCTGCTGCTGTTTTTCTATACCGCGCCCGTGGGGCAAAAATTCTTCGGCATCTTCGGCGCGCTGCGCGTCAACATCCCGGAGGCGCTTTATCAAAGCGATGTGCTGTTTTTCCTGGGCATCAAATCGCCCTCCTTCGTCTCGTGGGATTTTTTCCCGATGCTGCCGTGGGTGTTCCTGTTTTTGTTTGGGGTGTTCGTCGGCAGAATGGTCCCGCGCGACGACCTTCCAGAGTATTGCTACCGCAAGCGTCCCTTCCTGGGGCTTGTGGGACGCATCGCCCTGCCGATATACATATTGCATGTCCCGGTTCTTTATGCTTTGTTTGCGTTGATGGAAACGGTTGCGCGTTGAGTTCGCCTGGTAAAATTCCCCTAAGTGAAATTATACCACAGCCCTTCCATATTGCAAAAAATTATGCTATAATAGCACAAAGACGCTCAATTTGACAACAAAAGGGGAACAATTATGCATTATGTAGCACTGCTGCGGAAGCTCCGCAAAGAAAATGGGTTGACCCAACAACAGGTGGCGGATTTTCTCCATCTGGACCGTTCCACGTATGCGTATTACGAAAGCGGCCGCACGAAAATCAACATCGATATCCTCATCCGTTTGGCGCGGTTTTTCCAGGTAAGCTTGGCGTCCCTCGTGGGAGAAGAAGTTCACGCGGAACAATTCAGCGATGAAACAAACGCCGAAACGCTGCTGGTGAATGATTCCGTCTCCCGCTTTGCGCAGCTGAGCCGTGAGGAGCAATACCTGATCATCCTCTACCGCTCCGGCACGCCGGAACAGCAGCAAAAGGTTCTGGAGCAAACGCAGGCGCTCACCGAACCCAAATAAAACAGCATCGTCTTTTGCGTTTGATGTGCAAAGTTGGTTTGCGCGTAAAGGCTGCATGAGGCCTTGTGTTGGTTTGTGGTTTTTTTACGAGGCATCAGGCGTTGACACCAGGCACGGCCTTGCAGCAACGACCTAGAAAACAAATAAAAAAACACCGCCGCTTTCACCAAGAAAGCGACGGCGCTTTTTGTTTTCAGGTTTTTGGGGTCTATCCCAAAATGGTCAGGACGACGTTCATGATCCACTGAAAAGCGGAAGCCAAATAGCCATTGATGAGAACGGATTCAATCCACTGGGTGATGGAAGAGATCGTATCCAGCATTCGTTTTTCCTCCTTTTACATAATAAAGTGTTTCACTGAATGAGTCGCTGCATCTGTAAAAAATCCTCAAAAAATTCTTTATGGGTGTGTTTGTGGAAAATATTTCCGCAATTTATAGCTTTGCGGCAAGAGCTTTCAGGTAGGCGCGGGCGTCTTCGCCGATTTCCGGGTGCGCAACGGCCAGCTCGCAGTTTGCCTGCAAAATGCCGAGCTTGTTGCCCATGTCGTAGCGCGTGCCGTCAAAATCCACGGCCATCATCTTGCCCATTTTGCCGAGGTCGGACATGGCGTCGGTCAGATAATATTCCTCGTCGGCGGGACAGTTGGCAACGCCTTCCTCCAGCATGGAGAAGATTTCCGGCGGCAAAATCACACGGCCCAAAATGGAGAAACAGGAGCTGAAGGTGCCGGGTGCGGGTTTTTCCACAATGCTCGTCACACGCATCACGTTGCCGTCCACAGGTTCGTTTTCAACTGAGCAATACTTCGGCACGTCCTTGCGATCCACTTCTTTTACACCGACGACGCCGCAGCCGTATTCTTCGCACACGCGCGCGAGCTGCGCGGTGACGGGGTCCTCGTGGTTGATGATCACGTCGTCGCCGTAAAGCACCGCGAAGGGCTCGTCGCCCACAAAGGATTTTCCGCAGAGAATCGCGTGGCCCAGGCCCTTGGTGATTCTTTGGCGGATGAAATAGATGTTGGCTTTGATTTGTGACGCGGCGAGCACCTGCTCAAGGATGGCGGCCTTGCTTTTGTTGGCGGCCAGCTGGGATTCCAGCTCAAAGGAATGGTCAAAGTGGTCTTCGATGGCGCCCTTGCCCCGGTTGGTGATGATGAGGATTTCCTCAATTCCGGCGGCAACGGCTTCTTCCACGATGTACTGAATGGCCGGTTTGTCCACGATATTGAGCATTTCCTTCGGCACTGATTTGGATGCGGGCAGCACACGGGTTCCGAGGCCCGCTGCGGGGATAATCGCTTTTCTGACTTTCATATGGGTTCCTCCAGATTTGATTTTTATGTAATCTAATAGAAAGCTATTTGTTGTTGCGGCACAGCCGACCGCCGCACCGCAGGTGCCTATTGGATGCCCAAGGCTTTGCCGATGCGTGCAACGAAGCCGTCTGACGGACGGATGTCCCCCGTGCGCACCACCACAATATCGCGGCTTGGCTTCATGATGATGAGCTGGCCGTTGATACCGTTTGCCTCGTAATAATTGCTGAACGGCGCGAGGCTGTGGTTCCAGAAGAGATAGCCGTACGCCATGATGCTCTTGGAACGGGGCGGGGTGATTGCCACAAAATCAGCGGGGATGATTTGCTTGTCCTCCCACCGGCCATAGTTCAGATAGAGATAGCCAAAGCGCGCCATGTCGCGGGGTGTCATGGAGATCCCAAAGCCGCCGAGGGGCAGGCCGTCCGCCGCCTTGTCCCATATAACGGAAGTCATGCCCAGGGGTCCAAAGAGCTTTTCCTGCGCATAATCCAGCAGCTTGCGCCCCGTTGCCCGCTCAAGAATGCCGCCCAAAATCGAGGGCACAACGCTGTTGTATTGATATTTTGTGCCGGGCGCATGCTTCTGCGGCTGTTCGAACGCCCAAAGCGCGCTGTCCGTGACATCTGCGGGGAACAGGGTATCCTCCCAGGGCGAGGTGTCAAGACCGCCGGCGTTGAGGAACGCATTCCAACACGCATCCGTATCAATGCCGCTGGTCATGGTGAGCAGGTGCTCAATGGTCATATTTCGTTTGCTTTCCTGCCCTGTGGGGATCACGGCGTCCGGGAAATAATCAATCACATGATCGTTCACGCCGCCGATGTGCCCCTCGCCGATGGCGATGCCAATCAGTGCGGACATCACGGACTTCGTGATGGAAAACTGCTTGTGAACGGTGTTCACATCATAGCCGTTGTCATAGTGCTCATAGACGATTTTGCCCTTGTGCAGAATCAGCAGGCTGTCCGTTTGTGAGCCGCCAATGAGTCGCCCTTTGAGCTCAATGATGCCCTTTTGCAGCTTGGGGCTCAGCCCAAACGGCAGCTTGCCTGTTTCGAATTCCGCTGTGGGCCAGGTGCCGTATTTGTCCGGCGGCATGCTCTCGCCATAGGGCGAGGTGCGGGTTTCCGGGATTTTATTGGGCTGTGCCTGCAAATTCCATACAGCAAAAAAGGAGAAAAAGCTCATCAGCCAAGCCAGTGCTTTTGTTGTCATAGCAACCTCTCCGTCCATAAAATAACGCGGAACAAAACAATCAGCTCGTCAGTTTCACAATCAGGTCAATGATGATTTGCGGCAAAAAGTAGCTGACCCAAAGCCACGCCACCGGGGAAAAGAAGGAGATTCCGCCCATGCGCACGAGCATTTGGTGGCGGCTGTAGCGCTGCCCGCCGCTTTCTTCCCGCGCGCGGACGATGTTTGCCCAAATCTGGCGGCGCAATAATGCATCCGCAAACAGGCCTTGCAGGATGGCCAGCAGCAGCACTTGCACGGTCTTGATAGAAATTGCAAGACGGTGCTGCCAAAGCACGTCCTTCATTGCCTGCATGGCTTTTCCCTGGGCTGTCAGCGCGGCGTCCATATTATCTGCTTTGATGTTTTCTATGGCCTGCTCCATCTTTGGCATATAATGCTCATTCAGTTCGGTGGCGATTTTACCCATTGTGGGCATGAACGCAAGCGATGCAATGAGGGCGACCGCGCCGAACGCGAGCCCCGGCCGATAAAGCTTGCGGAAGAAAAACCAAAACGGGCCGAACAGCCCTGTTAAAAACGCGGCCCAGTTCCAGTTGGTTTTTTTGTTGCTTTCAAAGCGCTCCAGATAATGCGTGACCGAGCGGCGGGAGCCACGCAGCTGCAGCGCGATCTCCTCCAAAGGCTGCTCCGCCACGGTGTCCCCCATGGTCACGGTGCGGCCGTGCACGGTGTAGGTGGGGAAGTTCTCCTTGAGCTGCTGCTCGCGGTGCTGCACCTCCTGCTCATAGCGGGCGCGCACGCTTTGGGCAAACTCGCTGAAGTGCTCGCCGCATTCCGGGCAGGTGTTTGTGCCGGGCGGGCAGTTGCAGCCGCAAGCCGGGCAAATCGTGCCGGCCTCCGTTGCTTCGTCAAACCGGAGATCCAGCGGCTCATCGTCCCCCGGTTCCGGTTCTGGCTCTGGCTCTAGTGTTGGCTGCCAGCTGAACTCCGCGCCGTGCTGTTCCCGCAGGGGGCAGGCGCTTTCTGTTTGCCAGCAGGTGCGGTGCATAGGTGCGCCGCAATCGGGGCACACAACAATATCATCTGCTCCGGGCGCAAGGGGCTCTCCGCAGCCGCAGCAGGGTTCGTTTTGATAACGCATAGACACTCAGGTGACCTTTCTAGAAGTTCCAATCAAAAAGTTTCGATACTATCTTCTATTATACAAAACAAATGTGAAATTGTAAAGGGGTATGACGAAAAAATCCGCCCGAAGGCGGAAAAATCCGGATTTTAGTTCATTTCAAGAAATTCTCTCACCAGAGCCCCGGCAAAGGCGTAATCCGCACCTTGCGGGCGTCCACGTCAACGTCCTTGACCACATCGTCAATCACGGGAATGAGCGCTTCGCTGCCGTCGGGCCGCTTGATATGCCAGACATCGTTTGCTCCGGTGAAGGAAACATCGCACAGTTCACCGTAGCAAATCGATTCGTCGTCATGATCCACCACAGCGCAGCCCAAAAGGTCGGCAATAAAGAACTGCCCTTCCTCCAGCATGGCGTCCGCCCGCCGGAAAAAGAGCTTTTTTGATTGCAGCACCTGCGCTTGCTCAATGGAAATAATGCCCTCCAGCTTGAGCAGTGCAAAATTTTTATGCGGACGGGAACCGGTGACTTTCACGGCGTTTTTGCCCTCGCCGTCCCAGTAGAGGCACTGAAACTGGCAGCAAAAAACAGGGGAGTCGCACGATGGGTTCACGCGCAATTCCCCCTGCAGGCCGTGGGTGCCCGCAATGGCGCCGAGTTCCAGATACTCACGCGCCATCAGTCGTCAATTTCTACGCTGATTTTTTCGCGGCTGCGGATGGCGGCGGACTTCATGAGCGTACGGATGGCCTTCGCAATCCTGCCCTGCTTGCCGATGACGCGGCCCATGTCCTCCGGGTTCACGTGCAGGTGATACACCGAAATGCCTGCCTCGTCCGGCTCGTCAACGGTGACACTGACGTCATCGGGAAAATCCACAAGCCCCTTTGCCAATGCGATGAGAAGCTCTTTCATGCTCAGACTACTCCCTGCTTCTTCAGAATGTCTTTCACGGTATCGGTGGGCTGCGCGCCGTTTTTGATCCACTGGCGGGCTTTTTCACAGTCCAGCTTCACTTCGGGCGGGTCCATCAGCGGGTTCACGTAGCCGATTTCTTCGATGAAACGGCCGTCCCGCGGGAAGCGGGAATCCGCGACCACGATACGATAGAAGGGTGCTTTTTTCGCGCCCATGCGGCGCAGACGAATTTTAACTGCCATAATTGCCTCCATTAAAATAATTTAAAAATTTTTTATCGCTGCGCTGACTGTGATATCAACGACTGCAAACTAAAATATTGTGCGGAACGGTACCGCCGCCTGCTACCTGAATTGCTGCATCATGTCCCGCATGCCGCGCTTGTTGCCGTTCATCTGCTTCATCATCTTCTGCATGTTTTTGAGCTGCGCCAGCAGACGGTTGACGTCCTCCACCTGCATGCCCGAACCCGCGGCGATGCGCCGCTTGCGGGAGGGGTTGATGACGTCGGGCTTTGCGCGTTCCTGCGGGGTCATGGAAAGAATGATGGCCTGTACCTTATCAAACTGCCGCTCGTCGATGTCCGTGTCCTTGATCTGCTTGCCCACGCCGGGGATCATCCCGAGGATATCCTTCATGCCGCCGAGCTTGCGGATTTGCTTGAACTGCTCGAGCAGGTCGTTGAAATCGAACTTGTTTTTGAGCATCCGCTCTTCCATTTCGGCGGCCTTTTTTTCATCAAGCACAGACTCAGCCTTTTCAATGAGCGAAAGCATGTCGCCCATGCCGAGGATGCGGCTTGCCATGCGCTCCGGATGGAACACGTCCAGATCGCCGAGTTTTTCGCCCGTGCCCACGAATTTGATGGGCTTGCCAGTGACGGCTCTTGCAGAAAGCGCCGCGCCGCCGCGTGTGTCGGAATCGAGCTTTGTCAGCACCAAACCGTCGATGCCTAGGGCTTCGTCAAAGGTTCCGGCTACGTTCACCGCGTCCTGCCCGGTCATGGCGTCCACCACCAGCAGAATTTCGTGCGGACGTACGGCCGATTTGATGTTCTTGAGCTCCTGCATCAGCGTTTCGTCGATGTGCAGCCGCCCCGCGGTATCCAGGAACAAATAATCATGGCCGTTATCGTGGGCGAACTTCAGCGCTTCCTTCGCGATGGTGACGGGGTCGGTTTGACCCATCTCAAACACGGGTACGCCGATTTTGCCGCCGACCACCTGCAGCTGCTGTATCGCCGCCGGGCGGTAGATATCGCAGGCCGCGAGCAGGGGGCGGTGCCCTTGGTTTTTGAGATAAAGCGCGATTTTTGCGCTGTGCGTCGTTTTACCGGAGCCCTGCAGGCCGCACATCATGACGACCGTTGGCGGGCGGGAGGACTGCGTGAGCCGCGTGCGCGTGCCGCCCATGAGGGTGATGAGCTCTTCGTTCACGATTTTGATGACCATTTGCGCCGGGGTGAGGCTTTCCATCACCTGTGCGCCGATGGCCCGTTCCGTGACCTGCGCGGTGAAATCCCGTGCCACCTTGAAGTTGACGTCCGCCTCCAGCAGTGCCATGCGCACCTCGCGCATTGCGTCGCGCACGTCTTTTTCGTTCAGGCTGCCCTTGCTGCGCAGCCGCTTGAACGCGGCTTCCAGCCGGTCGGATAACCCTTCAAATGCCATGAATTTCACCGCAATTCTAGATATTAGATGTTAGATGTTAGATGCCAGACAATCAAGCGTATCCGTAATTGACCACCTGCCACGGGCTTTCTTTGTTTTCGCGGGTCAATGTCCAACTCCAGCCACCATAAATCTCGTTGGGGTTCCAGGCGCCGCTGTTTTGCTTGGGGGAGCGGAAGTCCGAATACAACACGATGGTGTTTTCCATTGATACCTCTTCGGTTTCATAAGAAAGGTACTTGTCTGATGCCGCTTCGTCATACCACAGGCGCAGCAGCTTGCAGCCTTTGAAGTCGTCGAATTTTGCCAACACGGCGAGGGCGGCTTCCTGCACTTCTTCGTCTGTAAAGCGCTCGGATTCGTCCAAATGAATTTTTGGACCTGATGGCATCGCCAAAAAATGACTTACTGCATAAAGGCTAAGGCTCAGCACCAAAACCACGCCAAAAGCAATTAGATATTTTTTAATAACATACTTCATTGCGTCCTCCAATTTAAGCTAAACATTAATCAGCCGCTCCGCCGTGGCGGAAATTTTGGCCGCCGCTTCGTTGATTTCCCGGGAAAGCCCGCAGCGCTTGTTTTGCTCGTGCACGGTGCCGGCGCAGGTGATGATGTCCTCCAGCCCGGTTTTCATCTCCTCGAACCGCGCGGCAAGGTTCAGGCGCTCTTCCATGCTGAACAGCTGCCGTTCCGCGCGCTTGATCGCATCCCGCACGCCCTGCCGGGTGATGCCCTCATTGATGGCAATCTCCGCGAGCGAAAGGTCGTCGTTGTAGTAGTATTCCAAAAATTCGCGCTGCTTTTCTGTGAGCAAATCGCCGTAGAAATCCATCAGCAACGCAATCGAAAAATCCTTTGCCATGGCGGTTCACTCCCTCTCAAATTTGCCGCCTGCCTGTAAAGGGCTATTCCTTTACACCAAGAGGCGCAAGAGGAATTATACCCCATCCCCGGGCGTTTGTCAAGGCTTTTTTTCGCACTTTTCAAACATCTTTTGTGGATAACCCTGTGGAATGCGCATAATTGTCACGTTGAGAGCTGCAAAGCGGACGGTTTACTTGCGGTTCAAGGCTTGCGGCTGTTGATAACTCGGGGGAGAACTAAATAATTAACTGTTGTTTTTTTTTGCTCTTTATGGTATGATATAATAAGTAAGTTTGCGATGCAATGGAGGTGAGCGATTTGCTGGGGTTTCTTCGGTCATTCCGCTATGCCGGGCGGGGCTTTGCGCTGTGCCTGCGGGAGCGCAACTTTCGGTTTCATCTGGCGTTGTTCAGCTATATGATCGGCTACCTGGTGATTTACGACTGGTTTGTTTTGACGCGCGGGGAGTGGGCGGCGCTGCTGCTGGCAGCGGCGTTTGTGCTCGCGGCGGAGGCCTTCAACACGGCGCTGGAGGCGCTTGTGGATTTGGCAAGCCCCGGGCAGCACCCGCTTGCCGCAAAGGCGAAGGATATCGCCGCGGGCGCGGTGCTGTTGTGCGCCGCTGCCGCCATTGCCGTCGGCATCGCGGTGCTGTATCAGCCGGAGGCCTTCCGCAAGCTATACGCTTATTATATAGAAAACCCCTTGATGCTGGTTGCACTGGGGATATCACTGACCATCACAGGGATATTAATCCTGTGGCCTACAAAAAAGAAGAACTAGAGGTAAAATTTTATGAGCTTAAATTCAAGTGCGCCGCAGGCGGCGGCGTTTATTGCGATATTGGGATGCCCCAACGTGGGCAAGTCGTCCATACTCAACATTTTGCTTGGCGAAAAAATCGCCATCGTCAGCCCCAAGCCACAGACCACCCGCACGCGCATCATGGGCGTGCTCACAGAGGGTGCCCGCCAGCTGGTGTTCACCGATACCCCCGGCATTCACCGCCCGCGCACAAAGCTGGGCGAGCACATGATGCAGGCCGTGAAAAGCGGGCTCGACGGCGTGGACGCCTGCCTGTTCGTAGCCGAAGCCACATCGCGGGAACTGCGGCAGGAAGAACTGGATATTCTGCGCGACCTGAAGCGCCGCCATGTGCCGACGATTTTGGCGCTCAATAAAGTGGATTTGAGTGCCAACCGGGATGCTCTGCTGGAGTGCATCGTGCGCTATTCGAACGAGCTGGAGTTTGAGGCCGTGGTGCCCTGTTCCGCCAAAACGGGCCGCAGGATGGACGAGCTGCGCGGCGAAATTGATCAGCTCTTTGACCGGCTGCCGTTGGACCAAGGCTTCTTTTTTCCGGAGGACACGCTGACCGACCAGCCCGAGCGCGTGATTGCCGCCGAGCTGCTGCGCGAACAGCTATTGCGCCGCATGGAGCAGGAAATCCCCCACGGGACGGCGGTTGTGATCGAAAAAATGCGCGAACGCGAGGGCACGGATTTGATGGACATTGAGGCGATCATTTTCTGCGAGCGGGACAACCACAAGGGGATGATCATCGGCAAAAAGGGCGAACAGCTCAAAGCAATCTCCACCGCCGCGCGGCTGGAAATGGAGCGCTTTTTTGGCTGCCGCATCAACCTGCAATGCTGGATCAAGGTCAAAGAAGGCTGGCGCGACCGCGAGGGACTGATTCGCAACTTTGGGCTGGACTCATAAAGCCGGCCTAAACTAAAAAAGTAGATGTTTCCAAGAGTAAATGCCGCTTGTTTTGCCCATGATAGAAGCAGATGAAATCATGGGGGAGGAAGCGATATGCCGAACCGCAATCAAAACAACCCTGCCCAGGCGTGGGCGGATTTTGCCGCTACCGGGCGGCTGGAAGACTACCTGCGTTACCGCACCGCCGCCAACCGCGCCGACGCTGTGACCGGGGTTTCAGGAGGAACCCATGCAAAGCCAAACCCTGGTGCTGCGCAGCGACGCCTCAAGGGAAAACGACCGCCTCATCACGGCCCTTACTAAGGAGTTCGGCGTTGTGCGGGCCTTTGCCAACGGTGCTCGCAAGCCCAAAAGCCCGCTGCACGCCGCCACACAGCCCTTTGGCTACGGCCGGATGGAGTTCACGCAGCGGCGGGATACTTATACCGTGAAAGAAGCCATGACGGATGGCGTGTTTTTTGACGGCCTTGCCGCGGATATCAGCCGCCTTGCGCTGGCGAACTATTGCGCCGCGATTTGCGCCGAGCTTGCCCCGCAGCAGGAGGACGCCTCGGAGCACATGCGGCTCATGCTCAACGCGCTGCATTTTTTGTGCGAGGGCACGCGTCCGCAGCAGCTTGTTAAATCCGTTACGGAGCTTCGCCTGCTATGTTTGGCGGGCTATGCGCCTGACCTTGACGTGCCGCAAGGGGATGCGCTGTGGTTTGATTGCGCGAACGGCGTTGTTGTGTCACAGGCTGTGCCCCGGGGGATATCAATTTCGCCCGCGATTTTGGCCGCGATGAACTATATTTGCACAGCGCCGCTGGAACGCGCCTTTCGCTTTCATCTGCCGGAGGAACAGCTGCTTACGCTTTCGCGGCTCACGCAGGCCTATGTGCGGCAGCAAACGGGCAGGCGCTTTGCGGAATTGGACTACTGGGAAAAGCTGTAGGGGCGGGCAGATAAAACAAAAGGCTGTTTTCGCCATCGAAAGGAGCTTTTCTAACTTCCCCCGGCCCTTTGGGCCACCCCCTTCGACATCGAAGGGGGCCTTGTAGGAAGATAACATACTTGCCCCAAATATAAATTTTAAGGAACGCGCACAAGCCGCATGACCAATACTTAATCCACGCTGTATGCCAAGTAACCGATGGCGTTGCAAGGCCCCCTTCAATGGTGAAGGGGGTGCCCGAATAGGGCGGGGGAAGTTAGTCCGCAAGCTGCAAAACTGTAAAGAATTAGCCCGGTCAAGGTAGTAGGGGCGGATGCCCACATCCGCCCGCCTGCCAAAATCAACACAACCATCTAAAATAGCCTAACCAAAAATAATTTACATAAGGATAAAGCCATGCAAAAGCATCACAAAACACTGGAATTGGATAAAATTCTTGCGCTGCTCGCGGAAAAATGCGCCTGCGACGACGCGCGGGAGCTGGCGCTTGCCATTCAGCCGGAGCCGAACATCAAGCTGGCGCAGGCGCTGCTGAACCAGACGCATGACGCGCACACGCTGCTGGCACGCTTTGGCGGGCCTTCGTTCGGCGGCCTGACGAATATCGACAACGCCATGCACCGCGCGCAGGCGGGCGGCACGCTCACCCTGCGGGAATTTTTGCGGATTGCGCAGGTGCTGCGGGTGCTGCGGGGCGTCGCCTCCTGGCGGGAGGGCAGCGCGGGCGTGCAGACCTGCCTGGATGCGCTCTTTGGCGGCATTTCGCCCAACAAGTTTTTGGAAGAAGCCATTGGCCGCGTGGTGCTTTCGGAGGATTCCATCGCCGACCACGCGTCGCCCGCGTTGGCGGACATTCGCCGCAAGGTCCGTCAGCAGGAATCCAACGTGCGCACGCGGCTGGAAAAACTCACGCGCTCCCCGCAATATAGCAAATTTTTGCAGGAGAGCATTGTCACCATGCGCGGCGGGCGGTTTGTTGTGCCGGTAAAAGCCGAGCACCGCGGTGATATCCCGGGGCTGGTGCACGATGCCTCGGGCAGCGGCGCAACGGTGTTCATCGAGCCGATGGGCGTGGTGGAGGCCAACAACGAAATCCGCGTGCTGCAGGGCAAGGAGCGTGAGGAAATTGACCGCATTCTTACCGAACTTTCGCAGCTGGCGGGCAGCTTCTATGAGCCGGTACGCTTCAGCCGCGAGTGCGCCGTGGAGCTCAACCTGATTTTTTCTAAGGCGCATTTGGCATATGATATGAAGGCCTCTGTGCCGGAACTGAACGACGAAGGCCGCGTGAGCCTGCTGAAGGCGCGACACCCGCTGATCTCAAAAGACCGCGTGGTGCCCATTGATATTCAGCTGGGGGAGGAGTTCGATTCCCTTGTGATCACAGGCCCCAACACCGGCGGCAAAACCGTGACACTCAAGACATTGGGGCTGCTGAGCCTGATGGCGATGTGCGGGCTGATGCTCCCGGTTGCCGAGCATAGCCGGATTTCTGTGTTCCGGCACGTGCTGGCCGATATCGGCGACGAGCAATCGATTGAGCAATCGCTTTCCACATTCAGCTCGCATATCACGAACATCATTTCTATATTGGAAGAGGCCGATGGCAACTCGCTCGCGCTGATTGACGAGCTGGGCGCGGGTACTGATCCCATCGAGGGCGCGGCGCTTGCCATCGCCATTTTGGAGGCCATGCGTGCCAAGGGCGCAAAGCTCGCCGCCACCACGCACTACGCGGAGCTCAAGGCCTATGCGCTGCAAACCCCGGGGGTCGAGAACGGCTCCTGCGAGTTCGACGTGCAGACCCTGAAGCCGACCTACCGGCTGCTGGTGGGCGTGCCGGGGCGCTCCAACGCCTTTGCGATTTCCGAGCGGCTGGGTATCCCGGTGGCGGTCGTTGACCGTGCCCGCGATCTGGTGGACGGCGAGAGCACCCGCTTTGAAGATGTGATTGGCCAGCTGACGCACCGGCAGAACCTCGCCGACAAAGCCAGGGAAGAAGCCGACGGGCTGCGGCTGCAGGCAAAGGCCGCGCTGGAGGAAGCCGAGCGCATCAAGCAGGAATCCCTTGCCGCGCAGGAAAAGGCGAAGGCCGACGCCCGCGCCATGGTGCAGGATATCGTGGCGAAAACCAAGCGCGAGGCCTATGCCATGCTCGCAGAATTGGAACGGCTGAAAAAAGAACAGAACAGCGAAACAGACATCACGGAGCTGGCGCGGCGGGCACGCGCGGCGATGAAAAAAGGCCTGGTATCCATGGACGACGCGGCCGCCATTGACGAGTTTGCTGAAGAAGAGGAAGATTACGTTTTGCCAAGGCCGCTGGAAATCGGCGACACGGTGCGTTTGGCGGACCTCAAGGTGGAGGCTGTGATCACGCAGCTGGCCGACGGCAAAGGCCGGTATACCGTGCAGGCGGGCGCGATGACCATGAAGGTGAAGGAAGATACCCTGCGGCTGATGAAAGCGCCTGCCGCTGCTCCGGCGCTCAAACGGCGCGTGCGCCCCAGCCAAGAACCGGTGGCGCCAAGCACAGCGGAATCCACCCGCCTTGATTTGCGCGGGCAATCCGCTGACGAAGCCGTGATGGAGTTGGACCGCTTCATCGACACCGCCCTGCGCACGGGGCTGCACGAATTCACCATTGTGCATGGCAAGGGCACGGGCGTGCTGCGCGAGGCCGTGAAGAAATATCTGCGCGGCATCCCTCATGTGAAAACGTTCCGCTTGGGCGCATATGGCGAAGGCGATGCGGGCGTCACCATCGTGGAACTGAAATAACGCAAAAAATAAAAAAGCAGCCCTCTCTGATTGAACCAGAGGGGGCTGTTATCATGTGAATGGAACGATAGACGTACATCTTCAGGCTTTCCTGTTTCTTGCTTCTTGCCTCTTGCCGCTTATTCGTCGTCCAAAAACGAGTGGTAGCTGGGCGGCAGATCCTCCGCGAAGGGCAGCTGCGTGGGCTCCTGCGGGTCGGCGGGGCGCTCATAATGGATGTCGCTGTCGGCTTCCAGCTCCTCGAGCAGCTCCTGCTCCATGCGGGCGCGCAGGCGCTCGTTTTCTTCGAGCAGAGCGGAGAAACGATCCTTGGAGAGGCGGCGGTTCAGCCCGCTCTGGATGCCCGTGAGCTCGCGCTGGAACGTGGCAAGGTTGCGGCGGATCGTATCGGTAGAGTCGTTGAAGGAGCGCGAAATGGCCTCCACCTGATCCAGCAGGGAACCCGCCGAATCGTTCACGCGGTTGATGTTTTGGCTCGTGGTATCGGAGATGACCTGCGCGGTTTTGAGGTTGTTATCCACGTAGAGGTCGGAATAATTGAAGGAAGCCAGCACCATGGAGCGCAGGGTTTCGCTGTTTTGCTGGGCAGAAACGCTCTCCAGCTCCGCGATTTTCTCTTGCAGGGCCTGTGCTTCTCCGGTTGCCTGCGCGGCATCTTGCAGCGCCAGGGTTTCTTTGTGGATGAGCTCGGCGTTGGCGCGGGTCAGCGCGTCAAGCTGCTGCTGCAGCTGCTCCACTTCATCAGAAAGAAGGGCGTTTTGACCGGCAAGGGTACCGTCCAGCTCGCGCGCGGCGGCCAGCTGCGCGTTCAGCGCGACCCGTTCCTCGTTCAGGCTGCCGATTTGGCCAGCGCTCTGTGTCAGCTGCGCCAATTGATTCTGCAGCATGGGGAGGTTTGCGTCGTATTCCGCCTTTGCGGCGGCGAGGGCGTCCCGTTCCTGTCCGCAGGCAACAAGCGCTTCGCCCAGCTGCGTGCATTCATTCTCAAGGGCTGCCAGGTTTTCTTCCAGCAACGCGATTTTTTGATACAGCGCGGCGCATTCTTCGCGGGCATCTGCCAGCGCGGGGAGGTTGCTGTTGGCCTCGGAGGCTGTTTGCGCAAGCTGCGCGTTTTCGCTCTCGATGAACGCCACGCGGTTGGAAAGCTCCGCGCGCTCGTTTTCCAGCACATAGCGAGCCTGCTCCAGTTCGCGGATGCGCAGCTGGAATTCCTGTGCGCCCATGCTCTGCTGGTCCATCAGGCTTTGCCGCTCGTTGCGCAGAATTTGCAGGTCCGCCTGTGCGGATTGCAGCGCTTCTACCTGTTCGGCAGTGATGGTCCGCTCCGCCGACAGGTCTGTTTCCAGCCCAAGGCAGCGCGCCTCAAGGGCGGCAAATTCCTGCTCCTGCGGATAAGAACCGGGTGCTGCCGCCTGCTGTTCGCTTCGCAGATTTTGCAGCTCGGTTTCCAGTATAGCGGATTTTTCCAGCTCGGCAGAAAGATTGTCTCGCTCCGCTGCAAGGGCACCCCGTTCCGCGGCAAGCGTTTGCTCCAGGTCGAGGCAGCGGGTTTTCAGCGCCGCGAGCTCCTGCTCCTGCGGGAACGCGAGGCCGCCCGGCTGTTTGAACTGGAAGCGGTCGCCGGGGGTTTGCTGCCCAAGCAGCTCCTCCAGCTCCCGGTTGCGGGCCACAAGCGCCGCCTTTTCCCGCTCCATGCTCTTTGCCTGGGTATACCACGCGTTTTTCGCGGTTTCCAATTCCTCCATGCGCGCCAGATGCTCGTTGCAGCTCAGCTGCGCCTGGGTGATATAATTGATGACGTCATCGCGGTCAAAGCCGTGTCTTCCGCGCGGGCGGAATGGATACTCGTACTCCATATAACGTACCTCCTGTGATTGATTCCCATTTGATTCCTATTTTTACTTTCTTATTATACAGCAATCTTTCGCACTTGTCCATGCCTTTTTGGAAATTTTCTTGTGCAGTTCAGTGCTGTAAACGGTTAACAACACAATATATGGTAGGGTGATGCGCTAAAGTACGCAAGAACTGGGAATAACCACTTGACAAACGCGGCCGCTTTGGTTAAACTATTATTATCAAGATGCGGATACAAAACTAAAATTTTACATGATATTGCCAATGGAGGAAACATATGACAAATTTTTTGCATGAGGATTTTCTTTTGACGACCGAGGCCGCCCGCGCAATGTATGCCGAGGCGGGCGCGCAGCCAATTTTTGACTGGCACTGCCACCTTTCGCCGCAGGAGATTTACGAGAACCGCGCGCCGCAGGATATCACGCAGCTGTGGCTGGGCGGCGACCACTATAAGTGGCGGGCAATGCGCTCCTGCGGCGTGCCGGAGCGGCTGATCACGGGCGACGCCCCTGCCGGGGAGAAATTCAGGGCATGGGCGGCGTGCATGCCAAAGCTCATCGGCAACCCGCTCTATCACTGGACGCATTTGGAACTGCAGCGCTATTTTAACTGCTCTATGCCGCTCAGCGAACGCACGGCGGAGGAAGTGTGGAACGACTGCAACCGCCAAATTGAAAATGGCGGCTTTGCGCCCCGGGAGCTCATTGAAAAATCCAACGTGCGCGCCATTTGCACCACCGACGACCCGGCAGATACACTGGAATACCACAAGCTGCTGGCGGAGAAAAATCTGCCGTTCCGGGTGCTGCCCGCCTTCCGCCCTGATAAGGCGCTCGCCATTGATCAGCAAGGGTTTTTGCCGTGGCTGGGGCAGATGGAGCAGACCGTGGGACACCCCATCAAAGACATGCAAGCACTGCGGCAGGCGCTGAGCGAGCGCATCGAATTTTTTGACAAACTGGGCTGCCGGGCAAGCGATCACGGCATGAAATATATCCCATACGCCGCGTGGAACGAAAATGACCTGGCGCAAATTTTTAAGGCGAGGCTGCATAATGAGGCGCTGAGCAATAAGCAGATCGAGCAATACCAGACAGCGCTGCTGCAGCACCTTGCAGGGGAATACGCCAAACGCGGCTGGGTGATGGAGCTGCATATTGGACCCATGCGCAACAACAACACGCGCATGCTGCGCCAAATCGGCCCCGACACGGGCTTTGATTCCATCGGCGACTGGCCTGCGGCAGAACCGCTTTCGCGCTTTTTGGATTCCATGGACATGCGGGGGCAGCTGCCCAAAACGGCGCTGTTCAACCTCAACCCAAGGGACACCTACATCCTGTGCACGATGCTGGGCAACTTCCAGTCGGACAAAATCCCCGGCAAGCTGCAATATGGCCCCGCGTGGTGGTTTTTGGATCACGTTGACGGCATGCGCGCGCAACTGCAGACGCTGGGCAACCTCGGCGCGCTGGGCACCTTCATCGGCATGACAACCGATTCCCGCTCCTTTTTGAGCTATCCCCGGCACGAATATTTCCGGCGGATTTTTTGCGGGCTGTGCGGCGAATGGGTGGAGCAGGGGCTGTTCCCGGACGACAAGGAAACCCTCGCGGCGCTCGCAAGGGACATCAGCTTCGGCAACGCGGAGCGCTATTTTGGGCTGGCGTAAAATTATCATAACAAGGCAAAAGCGCCCGCTCCTTTGTGGGGAGCGGGCGCCTCTTGCCAAAGATTCTGTTATTGCCTGTGTGTTTGGCGCTGTTATTGCGCTGTTGGCGTACGCAACGCTGCCAATTGGGTGCGATTTTTAGCTGAACAATCCAAAGATTGGGGTGAAGATGCCGAAGATCTTGAAGATTGCGCCAAAGAAACTGCCGATGGCGGAAAACGCCGGGCTGATAATGCCCCAGATTTTTCCGATGAAGCCGAAGACATCAATCGCTTTCCAGATGAAGCCGATGAACTTCACGCCCAACAGGTTATCAAACCACTCCCAGCCGGTCAGCTTGACATTCGCCGGAGCGCTAGCGATACGCAATCTCAGGTCTGTTTCGATCCTCTCAATTGTGGCATCGCCCGGATAGAAATCCTTATAGCGGTTTGCCGCGTTGACCACGCGCCCCAAATCCGTGGCATAGTCTTCCAGATAACGGCTGCTCTTGTCCAGAATCTTCTGGGCTTTCTCAACCAGCTCGTGATACCACTTGGGGTCGCGCAGCGTGATTATGATTTTGGGAGAGACTTCGGTTTTCATTACTCGTTCGCCGTTTTTGTCGACCTCGCCCTTTGCCGCGGACGGCGCCGTAACAGTAAGCGTCGCATGGATATCACCATAGAACTTGGTTGTGCCCTGCTTGATGACCAGCTGAATTTTGGAGCCGGTGTCATAAGCATAAGCGGCGATCGGGCGGCGCAGGGCTTCGTAGCTGACGGTTTCCACAACGATTGGCTGCCGGGCACCGGCTTCGTCGTAGTACCACACGTCCCATTTCAGAGTGACTTCTTTGTTGTCCTTGTGATCCTTGAAGCTGTCCTTCAGGGTGAAGCTTACGCCGTCTTTGATCCCGGTGGTGGCAGTGAAAGGATTCCATTCGACCAGCCCCTGGTCCCAGCCGCCGGCGTATGCTGCCGCATCGTCAAGGTTCACGGCGCTGGGCCAGGCGACCTCTGCCGCTGCCGCTGCGTCCACAGGCGCTGCTGCTTCCACGGGAGCTGCTGCCACTACTTCAGCCGCCGCTTCCACGGGTGCTGCTTCCGCAGGCGCGGGCTCTGCCGCTTCTTCAATTGCCTCGTCTTCGACGGCATCGGTTTCTTCTTCGACGAGAACCTCAGCCAACGCCAAGACCTCCGTCTCTTCTTCCGCATGAGCGCCGACAATGCCAAACATGGTTGCCAACATGAATATTACCATCAACACACTCAGAATCTTTTTTGTCCTCATGCAAACTACCTCCTTCATTAC
>JGI994J12354_10002369_pt1 | contig 18520 bp, 18 predicted proteins | sample IntmicLarv3ML3BL_FD_12354 | JGI IMG/M metagenome (IMG submission 12354)
CGTGGACGGCGGGGAACGGCGGCGATTCGACGTGCGGTGGCGGACGGGCGACGGAGTGCGCACCGCGGGAGCCGGATTTGCATTATCATACATAAAATTCACCTCGGCAGTAAGCTTTGCTGAATTATATGTACGGGCTGTCGCATTTAGACATCAAAAAGCCTGCTGTATAACTCGGCCGAGCGAGGTGATATTTGTAAAATATCTTAACATACCTTGACGTACCGCGCGGGAGTATGGTATAATTTTTGCAATACATTCATGAAAAAATGTATGTCATAAAATGCGGAAATAAAATCATTTAACACTTAATTTTGCGCATACGGGGTACAATTCCTCAAACAATATATAATATAAATTTTGGATAGGAGAATTCTTAAAATGAAAAGACAAAGCCTCATACTCTCGCTGATTGGTGCAGCAGTCGTTCTTGCCGCCGTTGCCGCAGTTATCGTCGTTTTCCGCGATGAAATCTGCTACTTTCTCGAGGGTCTGCGCGACAGACTTTATGCTGTCCGTGAAGAAGTCCTCACGCCGGCAGAATACGATGATTACGCCGATGTAGGTGAAATCTAAATGGAATTTCGTCGCCACACACATGGTGAGGGTCGGTTATCCACCCTCACCTGTATCTGCACGGAACGGGGGCAGGAGGTTGCCTCTGTTCTTGTCATGGGAAAAGAGGACTGCATTCTAATCGATTGCCAGTGGACGCTTGCCAACGCTCTGCGGGTCACGGCGGAGATTCTTGAGACGGGCTTGAACCTAACGGCGATTTACACGACGCATGCGCACCCCGACCATTACTTTGGTATGGGGCACATTGCGGAGTTTTTCCCGAATGCAAAGCTCTACGCCCTGCCGGAGGTTGCGCGCGTTATCAATAAGCAGTTCTTCGACAAGATGGATTACTGGATTCCGAAAATCGGGCGCACGAATGTCTGTACGAAAACCGTTCAGCTTGAGCCGCTTGCGGAGCTGTATCTTGAGCTTGAGGGGGAGCGCATTGAAATCATCCCGAAGCTTATGGGTGACCTGAAATACAACAGTGTTGTCTACATACCGTCGATTAAGACGCTGTACGGCAGTGATGTGCTGTTCAATGACGCGCACATGTTCACGTGCGAAATCACGCCGGAGGGGCGCAAAAAGTGGGTCGAGGATATCGACTACCTTGCGACGCTCGGTGCGGAGACGTATATCCCGGGACACGCGCGCCCGGGCATGATGTTCGACGATTCGTGCCTTAAATGGACGCGGGATTACCTCCTCGCGACGGAGGAGGCGATTGCAACGACAACCTCTGCCGCGGAGTTCTATTACTTTATGTGGAAGCGCTTCCCGACGGCAAATTACCTCGACAGTAACGAGATGAATGCCGAGGTTTACAAGGGCGGTCGCGTCTGGGATTGGGACGAGCCGGAGGACTAAATGAAAAAACTTCGTATTACAAATACGAATTATCAGCAATTCCTTTTTGCGTTTTTAATTGTCGCGATTGCGCTTCTTATAACGGGGTATAGCTGTGCGACGATTGCGGAAAAAGCCGATAACGAGGCGGCTCTGGCGCAGATGGCGAAGTGGATGGATACATTGTCCGACGGCGATACTCCGGTGGAGTTTTATGAGCGTTTTGACTCTTATGAGGCTCCGCCGAGACAGCAACCGGGTTTGTTGACGGCATCGTATATTTGCTTCGGAATTTCCGCGGCTTTAATCGTCGCCGCCGGAGTTACAATGCTGATTTACAACAACTGTCCGCACTGCGGTGCGTCGCGCGGGCGCAGCGGCTGGCGATATGACTATTGCCGCAGCTGTGGTGAGAAAATCGGATAATCTGCGGCGCGCTGAAACTATATGTAAAATTTTTGGAACAAATGCACTCCTTGGAGCGTCTAAACCACGTAACCTTGAAAACGAGTGCGCGAATATAAGACAACGGTGTGCTCGTACCACGGTTTTAAAAACGAAAAGGAGCGAAAAAATGAAAAAGACAGAGAAGAAATCAACCGCAAAGAAATTGGCCGCTATCCTGCTTGCGATTATCCTTGTTGTAAGCCTTGCCGCCTGCGCGGCAAAGTCGAATGACAGCTATGCGCCTGCCCCGAGTGAGAACTATTTGTCTGTAACTAAGTATGATAGCGGGTATGGTGCCTATGACGAGTTTAGCTATGACATAGCTATGGGGCGAGACTACGTTGACGGTGAGTATTACAGCTATGCCTTAACGGAGGAAGCTTACGACGTCGCGTCGAATATGTCGGCTCCGCAAGCGATGCCGGGCGAGGCTTCTGCCGGCGGAGGGATTACCGCGACGCAGATGACCGCAGCGAGCTCTAACCTGTCGTCTGAGAAGATTATTTACTCCGGATTTGCCGCGATTGAAACTGAGGAGTACGACACGGCTATGAAAACGCTCTCGTCGATGATTACTCAGTACGGCGCGTTCATCGAGAGCTCTAATGAGTACGGCGGAACGCCCTCCTATAACTACTACGGAGAGGTTTCGTACTCGCTTCGCAGTGCGTCGTTTACGATTCGCATTCCGAGTGAGAACTTTGCCGCATTTTGCGACGCAATGCCGCTGATTGGTAATGTTTTCAACCGCAGCTCGAACGCGGAAAACGTTACGGAGCAATATTCGGACTATGAATCGCGCCTTAAAACGCTTCACGTTGAAGAGGAGCGACTGCTCGCAATGCTTGAAAAGTGCGAGACGGTTGAGGATATGATTACAATTGAATCGAAGCTATCTGACGTTCGATATCGTATTGAGTCAATTACGTCGAGCCTGAAAAACCTCAGCAATCGCGTGAATTTTAGCTCGCTGAGTCTCTCGCTGAACGAGGTTCGCAAGTATACATACGTGCCGCCCGTCGACCTGACGTACGGTCAGCAAATTGTTGAGGGTTTGAAAAAAACACTGAGGAACGTCGGTGAGTTCTTTGCCGATTTGTTTAAGAATATTGTAATTGCTCTGCCGGTGCTTGCGATTCTTGCAGTGCTTGCGATTGCAGTGATTTTGATACTAAGACGCGCCGTCAAAAAGCGCAGAATAAAAAGGAATGAGAAAATAAGTAATGTCGAAAGAGAACGAGACACAGGATCAGAAGGATCAGATAACGCTTGATTTGCTCCCGAAAGAGGGGGAGCGCGTGCTCGCGGAACTGCGCGAGGGTCACATGGTAATCGCGCGGGAGCGGAATAACTTCCTCTATATACTCGAGCGGTACAACGAATACCACATGTTTTCGCATATGCCCGGCTCGCAGGGCGGCGGACAGCGCCGTTTTCCGGCGGACGAGAAATATCAAGCGTCGATTCGCAAGCTCACAGACCTTGCGGACGCAACGTATGTCTGCATTTTTGACGAGAGCATGAACCTCTACGGCGTTCTGCAAACGGCGGAGGAGGGGATTCTGTCAATGTTCCCCGGCGAGGACCGCGACGCGGACGCAATGGTTGAGTTTAAGCCGTGGGACCGCAAGAAAAAAGACAAGTCTGAGAAAATGCCGTCGGACGGCGTTGCAGGCTCTGACTTCCCGAGTGAGAATTTCGACGATTTATTTAAAGTACAATAACTCAAATAAACCTCCGCACTTCGGTAACTTCCAAAGTGCGGAGGTCTTCTGTTTGCGCCCCACCAAAAGGCGGGGATAATTAAATCGGCTAAAAGAATAGTGGTTCTGTGTCCGAAAATTCGGACTGCAAGCCCATTATGCGCGGCCATTCGCCTCTGTTGGCGATGATGAAGCCCATCATCATTCCGATGTGCATATCGAGATGGCGGTGCTGGGCAAGTATCAATTGAAATCGTGTGTATTCGCAATCCGGCGGCTTTTCCGAAAGCGTCTCATCGGACAGCGAGTCGATATATGCAGTGATTTTATCGCTGACCCGCTCTAAATACGCCATTATGTTGGCGCGGGTTAATTGCTTTTCGGTTTGTATATCCAAATTGTTCAGGTTTGCAACGTGGAAATCCGGCTCCGCATATCGGAATGGGTTGATGTACCACATATCCAAGGAGTGCAGTGCATGATAGACATGCTTCCAGAACGGCATCTCGCAATAGAGCTTAGTCCAGTCCTCGTCTGCAATGCAGTTGATGACGTTTTTGAGGCTCCAAATGCTTCGCCGCGTTTGGTCTTTTATGATTTCTATGTGGTTCATAACACGGTACTCCTTTGAGTTTATTAAGAACGTGCTCCGTATATATACGGAGCACGTTCGGTGCTTTTTAATTACTCTGCGTCGTCATCATCCTCGTCGTCAAAGTCGTCGTTTGCGGCGGCGCGGCTGCTGCGCACGCTGTCGCGGGCGGCAATCGCGGCATCGCGAGCCGTTGCTGCCCAGTTCTTTACGAAGTTTTCAACGTCGCGGCTGAACTCGCCGATTTTCTCCTTGTTGATTTCAACGCCGAAGAGTGTACTGCGCTCCTGCATGTTGCCGTCCTCATCCTGAGCCTCAACCGTCTCGAAAATGCGGCGGCGCAGACGCGGGAAGCGTACATCGTCGTACATTTTCTCTAAAAGCTCAATAAGCTTTTGGTTCGTTGTCTCACGCGCCATTACGATAGACGCAATCGGGTGCGGGGCGGAACCCGTCGGGGCAGGTATGCTTTGCAGATTTGCCAGCGCGTTCTGAATGTGCGAGGAATCTGCGAGAATTGTATCAATTCTCTTTAAAATTTCGGCGGTAATCTCCGCATTTTTGCAAGTATTTTCTGACATTATTGTGTCCTCCAAATCAATTATAAATTCTAACGAAGGACGCGTATTCATTTCTACGATTTGGCTTTCTGTGTGCTCGACCGCCGTGATGACGGCTTGAGCTTTATCAAAAAGCTCGATTTTCGTATCTGTTAGATAACGCGCCCTGCCGTTTTTGACGAGCCCTCGGGCTCGTTTCGGATAGGTCGCTTTAAGTGTGTTGCCATGTATGTCGACAACTTCGATGATTTTTGTTATGGTCATCAACCCCCTTAAAGATTATTCGGGTCTCGTGTTAGGAAACCGTTTTGCGCCGGACGCCCGGCCGTGGAGCTTAGCTTTTTTTGTTAGGGGTGCGACCCCGTTCCACGCTATGATGGTATCACGCCCAAATTGCAAAGTCAATTAAAGATTCATTAAAATTAATAGATAGTTTTTTAAGAAATAATAAATATTACTACTTGTAATCTGCGCCTCGCTGTGTTAAAATATAAAAACTTTAAAACTTGCGGAGGCTGATGTTCATATGTCTGATTTTTCAAAGTCAATTTACGAGCTGCGTCATGCAAAAAAGCTGAGCCAGCGTAAGGTTTCGCAGGACCTCGGTATTTCGCAGGCACTGTTGTCGCACTACGAAAACGGAGCCCGCCAGCCAAAGCTTGTTTTTGTGCGCAAAATTGCAAATTATTACGGCGTTACAAGTGATGATTTGCTCGGCTGTGTGTCGGCGGACGCGCGTCAGCCGCTCAAATGTGAGTCTGACCTCGTCGCTATGATTGCAGAGCTTATGGACTTTGCCGCGTCAATCGGCGGTGAGAAAACCGCTGAATCCGCCGCGGATTATATCAAAACAGGCGTTACGTGGACACGCTCTCTGCTTGAAAACCCCAACGGAGCTTATGACGCTCAACAGCAAGTTAAAATGAAGACTGCGGAGGCTCTGCTGTGCAGTACCGCCCGCGGCAAGGAGTATAAATGACTCGTCAAGAGAATATTCGCAACTTTTCCATTATCGCGCACATTGACCACGGCAAATCAACTCTCGCCGACCGGCTTTTAGAAAAGTGCGGCGCTGTCGACTCCCGCGATATGGAGAATCAGCTTTTAGATAATATGGAGCTTGAGCGCGAGCGCGGAATCACGATTAAAGCGCGCGCTGTCGGACTGTCCTACCGTGCGCAGGACGGTGAATTATATACACTGAACCTTATCGACACACCGGGTCACGTCGACTTTAACTATGAGGTTTCGCGCAGTCTCGCCGCGTGTGAGGGTGCGCTTCTTGTCGTTGACGCGGCGCAGGGGATTGAGGCGCAGACGCTTGCAAACACTTATCTTGCGCTTGACCATAATATAGAGATTTTTCCCGTTGTCAACAAAATCGACCTGCCTGCCGCCGACCCGAAACGCGTCAAGGCTGAGATTGAGGACGTTATCGGCATTCCCGCTGAGGACGCGCCAGAAATCTCCGCGAAGAACGGTATCGGTATTGAAGATGTGCTTGAGGGGATTGTTCACAACATTCCCGCGCCGCGCGGCGATGACTCAAAGCCGCTGACGGCTCTGATTTTCGACAGTCAGTACGACGCGTATCGCGGCGTAATTGTCTATATCCGCGTGATGGACGGCGTTTTGAAGACAGAGGATGAGGTCGTCCTTATGTCGACAGGCGCAAAATATAAAATTGTAGAGCTCGGGCATATGCGCCCCATCGGGCTTGAGCCCTGCACCGAGCTTCGCGCAGGCGATGTCGGTTACTTTACTGCGAGTATAAAAAATGTCGCGGATACACGCGTCGGTGACACGGTTACGCACTCTGCAAAGCCTGCGACAGAGCCCCTGCCGGGGTACAAAGAGGCACAGCCGATGGTTTTCTCCGGCATATACACGACTGACGGCGCGAAATATCCCGATTTGCGTGAGGCTCTAGAGAAGCTGCAACTCAACGATGCGGCTCTGTCGTTCGAGCCGGAGTCGTCGATTGCGCTCGGGTTTGGGTTCCGTTGCGGATTCCTCGGACTGCTGCATATGGAGATTATTCAGGAGCGCCTTGAGCGCGAATACAATCTTGAGCTGATTACGACCGCGCCGAGCGTTATTTACCGCGTTACGCACACAAGCGGCGAGATTTTGATGGTCGATAATCCGCAAAATTATCCCGATCCCTCGCACATTGAGGAGGCGGAGGAGCCGTTTGTCAAGGCGGCAATCATGTGCCCGACTGAGTACGTCGGTAACATTATGGACCTGTGTCAGGACCGCCGCGGCGTTTATACGGAGATGAGTTATCTCGACGATACGCGCGTCGAGCTGAAGTACGAAATGCCGCTTAACGAGATAATTTATGACTTTTTTGACACGCTGAAATCGCGCTCGCGCGGGTATGCGTCACTTGATTACGAGTTCCTCGGCTATCGCAAGAGTCAGCTTGTAAAGCTCGATATTTTGCTCAACGGTGAGGTTGTTGACGCGCTGTCGTTTATCGTTCACCGCGACAAGGCGTACGCGCGCGGACGCAGAATCACGGAAAAGCTGAAGGAACACATTCCGCGCCAGCTGTTTGAAATCCCGGTACAGGCGGCAATCGGCGGCAAAATTATCGCGCGTGAGACAATCAAAGCCGTGCGCAAGGACGTTCTTGCAAAGTGCTACGGCGGCGATATTACGCGTAAAAAGAAGCTCCTTGAAAAGCAGAAGGAAGGTAAGAAACGCCTGCGCAGTCTTGGAAGCGTTTCAGTGCCGCAGGAGGCGTTTATGGCAGTTCTGCGCCTTGATGACTAAGCCGAATGTTGAAGGTTTACGCGGCAAGCAGTACTCCGTTTTTTAGCGGGAACGCTGATTTGTGCGGCGAAGATGAATTACGCCTTGATTGGGATTTGTTCAGCCGAGCCGCGGCTCTGATTTCCGCAGAGCGGCGTGAGCGTGTGCTCCGCCGATTGCAGAGAGGCGATGGGGCTTCGGATTTTGTTGGATACACATTTGTGCGCGCCGCGAAAGCGGCGGAATCGCTTGCGGCAGAGTTGCTTCTTGTAAATGCTTTGCTGTGTGATTTCGGATTCTACGGCTCTGCGGAGTTTGCGTATGGCGAGCGCGGAAAGCCGTATCTTGTCACACCGGAGGGTGTTTGGTTTAGTATCTCGCACTCTGACAGGTGGGCGGTCTGCGCCATATCGGATGAGGGTGAAGTTGGCGTTGATATCCAGAAAATCGTTCCCGCGCGGACTCAGATTGCGGAACGATATTTTAACGCCGAGCAAAATGCTCGGCTTCGGGCGTTGCCTGAGGGTGCGGAGCAAAATCGCCTTTTTACAGAGCTTTGGGCGAGGCGCGAGGCATCGATAAAAGCCCGCGGCGGCAGTGTGCTGGAGCGGGGAAGCGATGGCGCACAGGCGACGCTAATTGAAGCGCCGTCGGGTTTTGTGATTGCACTGTGCTGAGGAAATGAAAATGAATTTTTCGGATACCTTTTATTTGGAATAAAAGAATGAGTAACACTAACTGCCGCCCTTACGGGCGGCAGTTTTAATATTCATTTTGTGATTAGTTACCATTTTAAGGCGTGGCAATGCCTTGTTTTGGGAACTCCAACCCCGCCATAAAGCCGTCGAGCTTTACGCTTTGAACGTCGCCTGCGATTACCTCGTTGCGGTAGACGATAATATCGGCGACGGCATCCGAATCGCCGCTCGGGTGGTTCGTGATTCGATAGGAGTACCGTACCGCCTCCGCACCGCCGTACTTTGTGAGGTCAAAGCCCTGCACACGCTGAATCTCGTTATAACGGTCATAGACCTCTGTAAACTCGCGCGGGATTGTCACGGGCTGCTCGTCAATCGCCGTCTCATCAACCGTCCAGCCGAGCTTTTGCAGATAGGAAACGCGCTCCGCGTTGTCCTTTACGACAAGACTGATTGCGGGCTCCTGCGCTTCCGAGGCGGAGCCGTTTCGCGCTCCCGCCAGAAGAATAATCGCGATTAGCACGACACCGAGCGCTATGACAGCCGTGATTGCGCGTCTTTTGTTAAATTTTGCCGTGAAGATAAACATGTAAAACACCTCAAATCTTAGTTGTTGTAAAGGATATTCGGCTTATTCGCCTCTTATTACGGAAAATAATCGCAGAAAATAACACAAATTATTACAAATATTGAAAAAAGGCATTGATATATTGGAAAAAATGTTGTATAATTTTTAGTGAATTTGACTAAAGGTAGGTGTCGCCGTGTCCGGTAGAGTTTTTCAAAGCCTTATTATCCAGATGAGGGAGGCTACTTCAAATCTTGTTGGTGTGCTTGACTCCGACGGAATCGTCGTGGCGAGTACTAATTTATCGCTGATTGGGCAGCCGCTCGGTGTATCCATCCAAATGGGCGAGCCGGGCGCTATCGTCAGTGAAAATGGCCGCACATTTAAGATGATTGAGGCGGGAGTTTCCTCGCCCGGTTATATCGTTTTTACAGAGGGTGAGGACGAACATGCAAAAGCAATCTGTATCCTTGCCGCAATTGCCGTGACGGAGGCTCGCGCCCATTACGAGGAGAGCAACGACCGCAACGGTTTTATTAAGAGTATCCTTTCGGATAATATTCTGCCGGGTGATATATATGTGCGCAGCCGCGACCTCGGTTTTGTCTCTGATACGCCGCGCGCCGTCTTTTTGGTGCGTCTTGCGGGGATTCCCGATACTGCCGCCTCCGCAATTATTCGTGATATGTATCCCGATACGCAAAACGACTTCGTCGTTTTTCTGTCGTCAAGTGATATCGTGCTTGTCGCGCAGGTGCAGGATTCAGACGATTCCGAAAAACTGCTGGCAATCGGCAATGCGTTGCAAAATCGCTTGACTGAGGCGGGGCTTGAGGGCTTTGTCATCGGTATCGGTACGGCTTCGCGTAGCTTGCGTGACCTTGCGGACAAGTATAAGGAGGCGCAGGTGGCGATTGATGTCGTCCGCGTGTTCGATACGGAACGTACCGTGATTTTCTATGAAAACCTCGGTATCGGACGGCTTATCTATCAGCTTCCGACGAAGCTGTGCGAAATGTTCCTGTCGGAGGTTTTCAAAAAGAACCCGATTGAGGCTCTTGACGCGGAGACGCTGTTTACGATCAATAAGTTTTTTGAGAACAACCTCAACGTGTCCGAGACATCGCGCAAGCTGTTCGTTCACCGAAACACGCTCGTGTACCGCCTTGAGAAAATCAAGAAAATCACAGGGCTTGACCTGCGTGAGCTTGACCATGCAATCGTATTTAAGGTTGCGTTAATGGTTAAGCAGTACCTTAACTCGCAGAAGGCATAAAACACTGAGCCGAGACCGGTTCAGATGTATCATAAAACTACCATTAAACGCCGCTTGCGGCGTTTCGTGGCGTAAAACTTAAAACGAGGTAACAATGGTTCATTTACAAGATGTATTTAAAACTTACCCGAACGGCTCGAAGGCGCTAAAAGGCGTATCCTTCGACCTTGAGCCGGGGGAATTTGCGTTCCTGGTCGGGCCGTCCGGTTCCGGAAAGTCGACGATTATCAGAATGCTTATTGGTGAAATTGCACCGACTGAGGGCTCTGTTGTCGTTTCCGGATTCGATATCGCGCGCCTGCGCATGAACAAGCTGCCGTATCTTAGACGGCGAATCGGCGTAATCTTTCAGGATTTCCGCTTGATTGAAAAGAAAACCGTTTACGAAAATGTCGCCTTTGCTATGCGTGCTATCGGTGCGTCGACAAAGGAAATCCGCGCCCGCGTTCCGTATGTGCTCGACCTTGTCGGGCTGGACGCTAAGGCGCAGTCTCGCCCGCAGGAGCTTTCCGGCGGTGAGCAGCAGCGTGTCGCAATTGCCCGCGCGCTTGTCAACAATCCGGGGCTTATTATCGCGGACGAGCCCACGGGAAACCTCGACCCCGCAAGGAGTCTTGAGATTCACACACTATTGCAGAAGATTAACGAACTTGGAACGACGGTGCTCGTCGTTACTCACGAAAAGTCGCTTGTAGACAAGCTGTCCCGCCGCGTTATCGCGATTGACGGCGGACGTGTTGTCAGCGACAGAACAGGCGGGTATGATATAAATGGCGAGGAGTATTAGAACCGGTTATTACGTGCGGGAGGGCGTTTCGTCCATCTTTACGCACGGATTTATGTCGTTTGCAAGCGTATTTATAATCGTCGCTTGCCTGCTGATTATGGGAAGCTTTTCCCTTTTAGCAGTGAACGTGAACTCGATTATCGGCGAGTTTGAGGATGAGAATATTATCTTAGCCTACGTTCAGGAGACGATGACAGTTGAGCAGGCACGCGCGCTTGAGGGGCAGATTGAAGCGTTACCCAACGTGCGTTCGGCGCACTTTACCTCGCGCGAGGAGGCGATGGAGTCTTTCATCTCGAAGTATGAGGATAAGTCGCGCTTTGACAACCTTGACGCGTCGGTTTTGCGTCACCGCTTTGCGATATACGTTGATGATGTTGCCGTCATGGCTCAGACGCAGAGCGATATTTCCAATATTTCCGGTATTGCGCAAGTCAACGCGAACCTTTTGATTGCAAGGGGATTCGTTATACTTCGCAATGTTGTGTCCGGCGTATCAATCGTGCTTGTCGCGATTTTGCTGATTATTTCGCTGTTTATAATGTCGAACACAATCAAGCTTGCGACGTTCGAACGGCGTGAGGAAATTGCGATTATGAAAATGGTCGGTGCGACGAACTCCTTTATACGGTGGCCGTTCGCGTTTGAGGGTTTTATACTCGGGTTGCTCGGCTCGCTGTTTGCGTTCCTTGCGCAGTGGGGTATATACATTGCCGTCAGTGAGGCGATTGTCAACGGCGGCTTCGGTGCGGAGGGCTTTTTGCATACGATACCGTTCTCGCACATTGCAATCCCGCTGTTTGTCGTCTTTGTGGCGATTGGATTCGGGGTCGGTATCATCGGCTCTAACACGGCGATTCAGAAGTATTTGAAGGTTTAAAATCTGCGGCGGCTGCTGCGGAGATGTAAGTCAACAATATCTTTAGAGGTACAATAATGAACAACAAGAAAATTACACGCGCTATTGCGATAATTCTGGCGGTTATAATGGCGTTTTCCGTCATCTATGCAACGCTGTCCGCAGTCGGAGGCACGGCATCCGCTGTGTCACAGGCGCAGATTGATGCGCTGAAGGCGGCGCAGAAGAAGCTCGATGACCAAAAACGCGCCGTCCAGTCGGAGATTAACTCGTTAAAGTATGAGCAAATGTCGGCGATGGCGAAGAAGACTGTGCTGGACAACCGTATTGCGCTCACGCAGGAGGAGATTGAGAATATCTCTGCAACGATTGAGCTGTACTACGGTCTGATTGAGGAAAAAGAGCTTGAGGTTATCGAAGCGCAAAAGCGCGAGGATGCGCAGCTGGAGCTCTATAAGCGCCGCGTGCGTGATATGGAGGAAAACGGAGCCGTCAGCTACATAGCCGTTATTTTTGAGGCGGCGAGCTTCTCGGACCTGCTTGCGCGTATTGATTTTGTCAGCGATATTATGAAATCTGATGAGGCGGCGTATCAGGACTTGGTTGAGGCAAAGCTTGAAACCGTTGCGGCTAAAGAGGCTTTGGAGCAGGCGGTTGCCGAGCAGGAATTGGAGCGCGAGGCGCTGATTCTGAAGCAGGCGGAGCTTGAGGAGCAGGTTGCAGAGTCACTGCTTATACTTGAGGAGTTACAAAACGATATTGACACCCGCAATGAGATGTGGGCGGCAATAGACGCGGAGCGTGACGTTTTGCAAGAGCAAATTCGTCAAAAGACGCAGGAGCTGAAGGAGCAGGAGGAGGCGGCGGCGCGAAACGGTACGAGCTCTACGGCGGTTAACGGCACGGGAACGCTACGTTGGCCCGCTGTAAGCACAGTCGTTACAAGCCCATACGGTACGCGTATGCACCCGATTTATAATGAGCTTCGCACGCACCTCGGTATCGATGTTCGCGCGTCGTATGGTTCTAATATCTACGCCGCGGACGGCGGAAAGATTCTTACGGCGACGTATAGCTCAAGTTATGGAAACTATGTCGTTATCAGTCACGGCACTAATGGTATGACTACGTTGTATGCGCACATGTCGAAGCTGAATGTCAAGCAGGGCGACAGCGTTTCAAAGGGCGATATTGTCGGATTTGCCGGTTCTACGGGAGCCTCGACCGCAACGCATTTGCACTTTGAGGTGTCGGTTGACGGCGCGCGTCAGAACCCGCTGAATTATTATAGCAGTAGTTCATATACGATGAAGTAACTTCTGATTTATAAGAATACGTCGCGCCTCTTGCGAGGCGCGGTGATTGAAATGTGTATATTCCTTTGTTCGGGACAACAACAGCGTGTCCGGCTTCTATGAAGCCGGTGGATTTAAATTACCGTTACGCGAAGTACAAGAAACTCGATGTGAGGTCTGGCTCCGCATGGAGCGCGTGGGTTGAAATACCGTTTATAAAAAGTCAGGCGATGTTGTTGGATATTCATGCCTCACACAAGAGGCGCAATTCACAATTAAACACAAAAAAGCGGTTCGGATTTTTCCGAACCGCTTTTAATTTTCATTTTATATCGGCCAACTCTTAAACCATTTCAGAAAGCCCTTAATGTATGCTTCAGGAACGACCATACCCGATATGACAGGATAGAACATCGCGAACAGAACTCCCGAGGCGGTCGTGAAGGCGACCATTGCGCGGCAACCGCGCTTTTCGCCGCGCTCTACACACGTGTCGAACATATGTGCCAGCGCGAGAATCAGGAAAATTACCGACGGGAAATAGTGATATACAAACACGCAACGCGTAATCAAGAGCCACGGTAGAAGTTGCGCAAAATAGCCAATAACGATGAATAACGCGCGCACATCCTTGTGCGTGAAGCAACGAATGACCATCACGATTATAGCCGCGAAGCCTGCCCACCAGATGAGCGGGTTACCGAATGCCGCAAATGTCGACTTCATATGCACCGCCGGTCGGTCGAGATAATACAGCATGGGGCGCAAATTCGATATCCACTCGTACCACACGGACGAGTAGGGGTGCGTTGCGGTCAGCGTTGCGTGGTATCTGAATGTATTTTGCTGGACATCACGAATTAGTTCGTAGTATTTCACGTCCCAAAGCATTCCGCCGCGGATTGTCATATCTCGCGCGGTGCCGAACGGAATATAGCTCAGAATATAAATAATCGCCGGAATTATGAGGAAGAATACTGCCGTTAGGGCAAGTGTTTGGACTACACGTTTTGCGTAAGCTCCACGTTGACTGTCCTGCAGATAGTAGTATTTGTAGTCGGTTATAAGCTTCATCAAATAAAGAACGAACAGTCCCGCGCCGGCGAAAATCACAACCCACTTAGTTGCAACGCCGAGCCCAAAAGACAGTCCCGACAAAAACAGCGGGAGCAGATTTTTATGCAGTTTTTCATCGCCGCGCGTCGTCAGAAAACGGTACATAAATAGGTACGCAAGGATGATGAAAAACACGGGATACGTGTCAATCGTTGCGATTCGCGTCTGCGTGTAGCGCATAAAATCGAAGCCGAGCAGAAGCGTTCCGCACAGCGCGACGGAGGTCTTGCCGAACATGTTTTTTATCAGAACATACAGCGCCGCAAGCATTGCAACGCCGAAAAGCGTGCCCATACAACGCCAGCCAAACGGTGTCATTCCGAAAATTGAGATTCCGACTGAGATAATCGTCTTGCCGAGCGGGGGATGAACCGTCTCGTACGGGTAAATTCCGCGGATTGTCTCATACGCGGTTCTGCCGTGATAAATTTCGTCAAAGTACATGCTGTTCATGTACGTCGGGCGCTCCGGCGCGAGCGATTGCTCGTCAAACAGTGCGCGCGGCGCGGAGAGCGGCATTATACTATCGCCGTTTACATTGCGGATTACAACCTCGCCGAGCTCAAGCGGTTTTGTTGAGGTGTCGGCGTTTTGCATTGAGATACGCAAATACTGCGCAGAGAAGTGTGTGAAATCAACCTCGTCCGGTGTGAAGTCGGCAATGCGCCATTTGAACAAATCGGCATGCGACTGCGCCATTGCAGTCGGGTGCTTCTCGGGACTAAGCGACGGTTGCAAGTGCCAGTTTACGCCGTCCGAGGAATATTCAAGCTCGTAATTGCCGGTCCAAAGTCCGGTGTAGAACATAACTTCCGAGATTTGAGTCTCCTCCGACAGAGCTATTTCGATACTTGGATTTTGATTGTCAAAGCGATAGAACGTCTGCGGCGCAGTGTTATCGCCGAGCTTGTAGAACGAGATGAACGTAAAAACAACAAGAATAATCGCGAGCGGAGCAATGTCGCGCCGCGTCATCGGGTGGCGCGTGAACTCAAAGCGGAAGCGCGGCTTTGTCACGGCGCGCGAAATCCATTCGAGCGTTCCGCTTTTCGGCTTTACGAACTCGATATAATACATGAAAAACAGCGCGGCGACAAGCGCGGTGAGCGTTAGCATCAAGTACGTCAAATTTGGGAAAGCCACATTCAGTTCCTCCCGATTTTTGATAGAATTTCCGTGAAATAGGGCGGCAAATCTGCCAAAACGCAGATTTCAGAACCACGACGCGGGTGTACAAACCGCAACTCGCGCGCGTGAAGGCACTGCCCTTGAAGCTTAAAGCGTGAGTCGCGCCCTCCGTAAACCTCGTCACCCAGCACAGGGTGACCGATGTGCGCCATGTGGACACGGATTTGGTGCGTGCGGCCCGTCTCAAGCCGGCAGCGCGCGTGCGTGAAGCCCGCGTAACGCCCCAAAACCTCATAATGCGTCACAGCGTGACGCGAGTTTTTGTCGGTAACCGCCATTTTCTTGCGGTCGACAGGGTGACGCCCGACCGGAGCCGTTATCGTGCCGGAATCCTCCGGCAGTGAGCCGCGAACCACGCACTCATAAACGCGCGATAGCGTGTGCTCCGCAAGCTGTGCCGCGAGCGACTGGTGCGCAAAATCGTTTTTTGCGACTATAAGCAGACCGGACGTATCGCGGTCAATTCGGTGAACAATGCCGGGGCGCAGAACTCCGCCGATACCCGAAAGGCTTGCACCGCAGTGGTGAAGCAGGGCATTCACGAGCGTCCCATCGGGATGACCCGGCGCGGGGTGGACAACAAGTCCGCGCGGCTTGTTGACGACAATCACGTCATCGTCCTCGAACACTATATCGAGCGGAATGTCCTCCGGCAGAGCCTCAGTCGGTTCCGCGTCGGGGATTTCAACCTCATAGCGTTCGCCCTCGGCGACCTTGCGGCTTTTTGAGACGATACCCGTTTTTGCACTTGAAACGGCTATGACACAGCCGCTTTCAAGTAGGCGGGTGGCGGCTGAACGCGTCAAATCCTCAATGTTTTCCGACAGAAAAACGTCGATTCGCTGACCATTTGCGTCCGGCATTACATCAATCGTTAGCTTCATTAGCCAAACCTGCTTTTTTCGCCTTGCGGTCGTCGATTTCCTGTTTGATTACAAGAACAATCAGCGTCAGACAGCCGAGCGTGATGAAAATATCGGCGATGTTAAAAATCGCGAAATTGATAAATTCTGCCTCAAACATATCAATGACAGCGCCGGTTTTGATACGGTCAATCAGATTGCCGACGGCCCCGCCGAGAATCGCCGCCGTGCAGAAACGCGCAATACGCTCGTAACGGGCGGAGACGAAATCGCTCAAGGGTCTTTTTCGTGCGATTACAACCGAAATCGCAACAGCGGCGACCGATGACACGCCAACCAAAAGCCATCGCTTATCCGCGAGGATTGAGAAGGCAGCTCCGGTATTTTCGGTGTACGTCAGACGAATTATATACGGAATCAGCGGAATAGCCGTTCCGGGTGCGATTGTCGCCGCCGTCCAAAGCTTGAAAAGCTGGTCAATTACAACAATCAGGGCGGCGAAAACGAAATACAACCACATTTACTTTTCAACCTTCTCAGGCACTTCAATCCCAAGCGTCGCAATGACTTCCGCGCAACGCGGGCAGAGTCCGTCTGCCGAAATCTGCTCGTGGTGTGTCCAGCAACGCTCGCACTTTTCAGTCTCGGCGGCGCGAACCTCTATCTTAATAGCCTCCGCGACACCGCTGCTTGCAAGAGCCTCCGGCGAGACGGGCACGATTTCAACGCCCGAAACAATGAACAGCGGAGCGAGCGGATACGTCAGCGCGTCGGCGTACTTGTCGAGCACCGTGCCGGAAATGCACAGGCGAACCTCAGCGTCAAGCGGCTTGCCGATAACTTTCTGCGCGCGAGCCTCCTCAAGCGCCTTGTTTACGATCGTGCGGAGCTCCAGCAGACGCTCCCACTTTGCGGTCAGCGTATCATCGAAGTCATACGCTGCAACGGGGGAGGGCATGTCGTTCCAGAGAACACTGCCTGCCTCGACACCGGAATGGTGCGGCATTTCTGCCCAGATTTCCTCCGCCGTGAACGCCAGAATCGGCGCAAGCAGGCGCACAAGGGAATCAAGAATCAGGTAAATTGCCGTGCGCGCCGAGCGTCCGGATTTCGAGTTGATATCGTCGCAATATAGGCGGTCCTTGATGACATCGAGATAAAGATTCGACATCTCAACCGCGCAGAAATTGTGAATTCCATGGTAAATCGTATGATACTCATAGCGGTCATATGCCGCACGGACGCGCGTTACGAGCGCGTTTAAGCGCATAAGGGCGAAGCGGTCAAGCTCCTCCATCTCGGCAAGCGGTACGAGATTATTCACGTCGAAACCGTCGAGGTTACCGAGGATATAACGCGCCGTATTGCGAATTTTAAGATAGATATCGGACAGCTGCTTCTGAATGTCCTTCGACATACGCACGTCAGAGGTATAGTCAGAGCTCGCAACCCACAGACGCAGGATATCCGCGCCGTAGTCCTTGATGACATCCTCCGGCGGGACGGAGTTGCCGAGCGATTTGTGCATTGCCTTACCCTCGCCATCGACTGTCCAGCCGTGAGTTATGATTTGCTTGTACGGTGCGCGGTTACGCGTCGCGACAGAGGTCAGCATCGACGACTGGAACCAGCCGCGATACTGGTCGCCGCCCTCAAGATAGATGTCGGCGGGGGACTGGAGCTGCGGAAATTGCTCTAAAACCGCGGCGTGCGTCGAGCCGGAGTCAAACCAGCAGTCAAGTGTGTCTGTTTCCTTCGTGAAGTGCGAGCCGCCGCAATGCGGGCACACAAAACCATCGGGAAGAAGCGTTGCCGCATCAGCCTCGAACCAAATGTTCGAGCCCTTTTCGGAAAATGCGTTTGCAACGGGCTCAATCGTTTCGGGAGTGCAGACGGGCTTGTGGCATGCCTCGCAATAGAACACGGGAATCGGCAGACCCCAGTGGCGCTGACGCGAAATGCACCAATCTGAACGCTCGCGAATCATCGCGACCATGCGGTCGTGACCCCACTCGGGGAGCCACTTGATATCGTCGCACATCTCAGCCGCGCGGTCTTTAATCTGGTCGACGGACGCAAACCACTGGTCGGCGGCGCGGAAGATAATCGGTTTTTTGCAACGCCAGCAGTGAGGATACGAGTGCATAATATCCTCTGCAAGCAGAAGCGCGCCGGATTCCTTGATGTCGGCGAGGATAACGTCGTTTACCTTGGAATAGTGGTGTCCGGCGTACTGAAGTGCGTCCTCGGTCATAATTCCGCGCGAATCGACGGGGACAATCATCTGAAGCTGCGAGTAACGGCGGCAAACATTAAAGTCGTCAACGCCGAAGCCAGGAGCCGTGTGGACGCAACCTGTACCTGCCTCGGTCGTGACGTGGTCGCCGACGATGATTAG
>JGI994J12354_10002370_pt1 | contig 18511 bp, 17 predicted proteins | sample IntmicLarv3ML3BL_FD_12354 | JGI IMG/M metagenome (IMG submission 12354)
GGGAGCGGTCTTGACCGCTCCGTTGTTCTGCGGAACGGTCAAGACCGTTCCCTACAAAACACTTTTGAGAATAATTATTTTTAAAAATACTTTCCGAGAGTTCTCTATAAAAATATAAAAATAAAAATTTGATACAAGAATCTTAATATATTTATATTAAAAAATTTGAAAATTATTCTTGGAAAATTTTTGTTCACACCTGTTTCGATTCACAAAATAAATATTACATTTTTTTTAAAATTGTAAGACTTGTTTCAAAGAGTAACGTTTATGTTGGAAAGTAATTCATTGAAATGATATTTCCGTTAAATCTTCTCTATTGCGTTAAAGCAATATAGGATTTATATATTTTATTAAATTTAGGTGTTAACACTCGCTCAAGTTATTTACAATTTAAGGAGGCTGATTAAAATGTTTGAACTTATTATTTATCTTGCGGTCGGTGCGTTAATCGGTTGGATAGCCGGAAAAATCATGAAAGTTAAATTAAGTTTAGTCATGAGGATTATTTTGGGTATTTGCGGTTCTGCCGTCGGCAGTATTATTGCTAATGTGATGGGTTTTTCGGGCGGTATTCTTTTTTCCGTCATCGGAGCATGTCTTTTACTTTTCATTGTCGGGCGCATCTCAAATAAGCAGTAGACCCGTTCGGAAACCTGCACAGCTTTAGTAATTTATTTCACATCTACAAATGAAAACGATTTATTTCTATAGGCTAATATTGTAATCATTCTTATAAACCATCTATGCAAATCGAACAACAAAAAAAGAGTTCTTTTGTTTACTTTTCACAAGAGAACTCTTTTAATTTCAAAAATTATTTTTATTTAACCGCATCAAAAAACCTATCAAATTTAGAAAGCAAAACGAAATTGCCCGTAACTTTTATAATTCCGGTCATAAAAGATTTTTGAGCGGATTTTTTCCCTCTTAAAATTTCATTCCAGATATCGCTTTCCGCGTTCACCGTAATATCCGGATTTTCATATTCGCCCTCACAAACCTCGCAGTTATCATTTTCCACAGAAATATAACCCGTAAAAGAATCCGTTCCTTCAATAAACAATTGCATTTTGAAATTAGGATTTTCCCCCGAAGATTTTTTATAATAACTCGCTAAATTTTGAGTAATTTGCTTTGTTATCCGCCCATCTCCCGACGATATATTTTCATCGGTATTTAATTTAACACCGAAAAACGAGTTCATTTCTTCCGCGACGGCTTCATTACTGACTATTTTAAATTCATAAAATTCTGTTTCTGTTTCTTTGATTCCGGAGGCTTCGGAGGTTTCGGATATCTCAGAATCCATCGCATCGGAATTATCTCTCGTAAAATTTTTCACGTTTTCATTCGATTTAAACGCAGCATGTTTTTCAAAATTTTCTTTTTCCAGTTCGCCGTTAATACTTCTCAAAACGCTTTCAATCTCTGCCTTTGAACGTTCGTCAATAATACCTTTTCTCAGCGTGTCATCTGTCAGCGGAATAACAGGCGCATCGTGCTCATAATCGTCAATATCGTCCTCGTGGTCATCTGCGTATCTGTCATCGTCATCATATTTATCGTCTGCGCTTTCACTTTCAAAAGTGTTAGATTCAAAAGTATTTCCCGAACTCATAAACAAAAATTCTTCATTCGTATGTAAAAAGAATTTTCTTTTTTGATTAACGATTCTATAAAAATCTTCGATTTGCTTTTCAAAAACGTCACCAGCTTCGGTTTTATAAGTTATCGCCCTCATGCTTTCCCGTGTTAATCCGATAACGACACTGCTAAAACCTTTGAAATAAGTTATCAAATCCGAAAAATATCGCAAAGAACCGCTGATGGTTTTATTTTCGGTAACAGAAATAATCATGCAATTTTTACTGTATAAAAATTTTCGGTTTTCTATATTTTGCAAATGTTCAATAAATGTTTGCATCACTCCGCACGGCGCGCCGAGTGATGATGTAAACGAGAAAATAACTCCGTCGCTTTCATCGATTTTGGCGGCTATTTCTTCTGTCACAGGGAGAGTTTTCCCGTTGTAATACGGCAAAAATAAATCGTGCACATCAATTTTTTCAACGGAAACGTTTAATTCCTCGAAAACTTTCTCCATAATCATATTGGCTTTTTTCAATCCCAAATCATACTCCGGCATTGTCGCATAAAGACAGATTAACTTCATAATTTTTAGCTCCTTATTATCATTTGTATTCTTGTCCGATAACGTAGTCCTCTTCCAATCCGTAGAAAAATTCTTCTAACGAACTTCCGTTAATTTCCTCGGAAATTTTTTTGATATCCACGCCATTAATTTTTTTAAAAGCATAATTTTTATAAATGTCACTTATAAATTTTGAAAAATCATCTACACCCAACTTCTCGCGAATACTATAAAATAAAATTTTACCGCGCACAACCTGCACTTTTGTAAATTCTTCTTTATCCTTATAAAAACTAACTTCCGTGGTCAGAAGCGGATAATTTAATTCAAGAATATTTTTTTGCATTGTAATTATATTTCCCTCAACAGCCTTGCTCGCTTTAGCCTCGTTATATAAAATAAGTTCCGACAAAAGCGCGATTAATCCCTCGGAAATCCAAGCTTCACGCACCGAGTCGCTCGACACGACAAGCCCAAACCATTGACGCCCGACTAATTTATAAATATCTCTTTTAATGTGGCTTGAAAATATCGTGTTCGTCCCCAAAAAAATCGCCTGCGAGTTACTGAATCCAACTTCATGCGTCATAGGAATTTCATATATATTCAAACTTTTATACGGATAATTCCCGATGAAATAATTTAAATATTCCATAGCGTCCGTGATGTCCAAAATCAATTCTTCAACTTTCTTTTCGTTTTCGGGAGTTTTCGGCGTAAACGTATAGAAATTAATTTCCGTATTCGCGTCATCAAAAACTTTTTTATAAACGTTCAAATATCTGTTATCGTAAATCGCAAAAGAAAAATCTCTTATTAATCCCTCTTTAAAAGTCGTTATAACTTCCTGCCCCGCTTCACTCTCTTTTTCCATGACGGATTGAATATTGCTCCCGAAAACAGAATAATCCGACGGTGTTTTTATATTCACATTGTAATTCGCGACGTCCGAAATATTCGGCTCACTTACGGTATTTCGCCCTAATTTATGCCAACCGTATTCATCAAAAACGCACACTTTCGGGAAATAATTACTTACCCACAAAACTTCGTTACTGCTTCCGAAACGCGGGTTTGTATTCGCCACAACGCCCTCAAAACTAAACGAAATTACAAGCGACTCCTGTTTTAACAGAGGCTGTTCCAATTCTATTTCCAAAATATTTTCTTCAAAATTTATTTCGTGCTCTTCACTGTTCACAGTCAATTCTTTGATTATAAAAGTATTTCCGGCGGTTAACTTTCCCTCCGACGATTCCTCATCATAAACCGAATTTCCCCCCGAATCACTCGCAGGGACGGATATAAAAATTTTATCCATTGAATAATTGCTGTTGTTCGTGTAATTTATTTTTTGCAAACCTGTAATGGTTTTAAATTTGGGGTCAATTTCAACATCAATGCTGTATTCATTATAAACATAACTCGCTTTTGGTTCTTCCGGCTCTTCGATTTCGAGTGCTTCAAATTTTTCAATCGTCGTTTGTTTAGGCTGTTCAATAACTTCGTCATCTCTTTTGCTCGTACAGCCCGCAAGTATCATTAATAATAAAATTATGTAAAACGAGTTTTTTGATGTCATAACTTCCCTCCTTAATCGAATACAGTGACTTGATTATAACTCAAACTTAATGCTTAGATTGATTAATCATAAATTTATAACAAAAAAGATATTTCATTGTAATATTTAATACTCTCCGCCATAAAAAAAATTTTCAATTTCAAATTTCAAAATGGAAAGCGGTTCTTTTACATACGCAAAAATTTTTTTAAAAGACATATCTACACTTCTGCCGAACAAAATTCTGTTATCAAAAAATTTTTCGGTAATCAAACCCGACCTGTACAAATGAAAATCGTTCGTCACAACGATAACTTCTTTCATATCGTTTTCTTTTGCGATTTTTTTTGAATAAATCAGGTTTTCAAAAGTATTTGATGCTTTGTCTTCCACAAAAATATTTTCCTCATCTATGTCATTTTCAATAAGCCAATCCGCCATAACGCGCGAAACCGCAATTCTATCTGTCGGACCTTTCCCGCCGCTTACGATTATTTTATCCGCAAAATCATTTTCATAAAGCCACAGCGCGTCCGATAATCTGATATCAAGCCAGTCACTCGGTTTCAAATCGTCCGTAATCGAATGACCCAAAACAATAATTACGTCCGCTTTTTTAGGTGCATCGCTTTGAAAACTTATAACTTTTACTAAAAAAGATAAATATATAATTATTGAGAGCACCGCAAATATTTTAACTATATTTAAAAATTTTTTATTCAATTTAAATCCCCCAAAAGAATAAATAGTTTGTACATTTTGCTTACGAATAGTACTCACTTACATTTATTAAGATATAATACCATATAAGTAGCATATCAAACAAGTGACCTATATTCAATATTTATCGAACTTTTATAATGCTCTGAAATTTCCTAAATCACACTGTGTCGGTAACATATCGGTAAAAAAATATTTTGTGTTGAAAATTCATATCTCTTTTAATTCAACGTGTTCCATTCGGTTCTTAAATGCAGTATTCCAATGTACCACGCAAACATCGGTATATTTAAAATTTTCAAAAAATAATCCAAATACAAAAAAGCCGAAATATTTCTCTGACTTTTTAATCGAAGAGAAAATATTTCGGCTTTAAATTTATTAATTTGTACAAAATATTTTAAGAAAATGAGTAACAAATAAATTAATTTTCTTATCTTTTTCCTTTTTCAAAGAACTGACCGGACGCCGCCGGAGATTCGGATTTTCCTACGAACAAGATTAATATAGCCATTGTTAAAACGTAAGGCAACATGCTGATTAATGAAGTCGGGATTGTTAATTTCGAGCCGCCGACCGCAACGACCAAAGCTTGAGCGAATCCGAATAAAATACACGCGCCCATAGCGTTTTGCGGTTTCCATTTTCCGAAAATAACAGCCGCCAAAGCGATAAAACCTTTTCCGGCGATGATTGTCGGGTTGAAAGAATCTACGATTCTTAAAGTACAAGCCGCACCGCCGAGCCCTGCCAAAAATCCGCCGATAATAACACTCACATAGCGCACGGTTTTAACGTTAATACCGAGAGAATCAGCCGCCGCAGGTTGCTCACCGACGGAAATAATTCTCAAGCCGTATTTTGTTTTATATAATAAAAACCAAACTATAAAAGTTGCAACTATAGCCATAGCCCACGTACTGTCGATGTTGAATGACGAAATCGCGGGATTTGGATTTGTTCGCAAAAAGTTTAAAAGTCTCGGTAAAGTTTTCGGAACGGTCGCGGAGATAATCGAGCCGTCGAAAAACACTTTGCACAAAAATATTGATAACGCCGGACCGATTAAATTAATCGCCGTACCGGATATTGTTTGGTTGGCTCTTAAAGATACGGACGCCACCGCATGCAATGACATCAAAAGTGCGCCCGCAAGTCCGCCGCCGATGAAACCTAACCAAGGATTTTTAGTATAATAACCAAAAACAACTCCCATGATTGCGCCGATATTCATAACGCCCTCTATACCCAATGTTACGACGCCGGATTTTTCGGAAATAACGCCTGCGAGCGCCGCAAAAATTAAAGGTGCGGAGTACATTAATGTGTTTGATACCAATAATGAAATCAATTGCGATATACTCATTATTTGCCACCTGCCTTTTTATTTTTATCGCTGACATTCTCAACTTTTTTTGAATCATTTTTATTTGCGAAAAATTTTTCTCTGAAAAAATCAATTTTAATATTCAAGAAAGTTTTAACAGCAATCAAAGCTACAACGATACCGATAACAATGTTGATAATTTCTGTCGGCGCACCGAGGTCTTGCTGAATTTTTGTACTGCCGAAGTTTAACGCGCTGTAAAATAATCCCGCGAAAATAGTTCCTATCGGGTGAACACCGCCGATGAGCGCAACCGAAAGCCCGTTAAAACCATGATTATCGTGCATCGCTAACATATCTATTCTGTGCGGACTTGTTCCCGTAATATACATCGCGCCCGCAAGTCCGGATAACGCGCCCGCAATCGCCATTGATAAAAACATATTTTTATTTACGTCAATCCCCGCAAATTCTGCCGCGTCTTTATTAAATCCAACCGCTTTTAACGAATAGCCCAAAGTTGTTTTATTTAAAATAATCCAAACGATAATCGCCGCCGCAACGGCAATAAGAAATCCGAAATTTACATCTGTTCTTATTATTAAATCTCTGAGATGCGTTTGCGTTTCCGGATTTGAAATATTAGTTTCTATCCATGTAATAATTTGTTTCAAACCGTCCGGAGTAGATTTCAATTCGGGAAATAATTTTATCATAGCGGAAGTTTGCACTTCATAAACAGCTTCCGCCGCGTCTTTTTTAAATCCGGATTCGGCAATGTAAAGATTGCTTATGTGGAGCGCAATCCAGTTTAACATAATGGAAGATAAAACTTCGTGGATACCGAATTTCGCTTTAAACAAACCGACAAGTCCGCCGTATAAACCGCCCGCAATCATCGCCGCGATGATTACAATTATCGGGTGTAAAAAGTTTGGCAATGCGTTAAGCGGTGCAACCGACACAAGATAATATCCCGTAAAAGATGCCGCGATTGAACCGATAATAAATTGCCCCTCCGCGCCGATGTTAAACAATCCCGTTTTAAACGCAAACACAACGCTTAATCCCGTTATAATTATTGTCGTGGAATTAATAATCGTCCACGATATCGAAGTCGGTTTTTCAAAAATGCCTTTAATCAAAACCGAATAAACTTCCAAAGGATTAAATCCCGCGATTATCAAAATAACGCTTCCGATAATAAAACCGATTAAAATCGCAACAAATATACTTAACATTTCCGTATTAAAAATCTTTGACAATTTAGAATTTTCAGGCTCTGTGTTTTTTTTACTCACCTGCGCCACCTCCTGCCATCAGCAAACCGATTTCCTGCTCATCAACAGTACTGCTTTCATTATCAAAAATTTGTACTATTTTTCCGTCATACAAAACGCCGATTCTGTCGGACAAATTAATAACCTCGTCCAGTTCAAACGAAATTAACAAAACCGCTCTGCCGTTATCGCGCTGCTCGACGATTGCTTTTTGCACAAATTCAATCGCGCCGACGTCAAGCCCACGCGTCGGTTGGACAGCAATGAGAATATCGGGGTCGTTATTTACTTCTCGGGCAATAATTAATTTTTGCTGATTTCCGCCCGAAAGTTCTCTGACGCGTCGTTTTTCACAGTTGTCGGGGCGAATGTCAAAACGCTTAATGAATTTCTTTGTGATGTCGGTTATGGCGTTATAATTCAGCATACCTTTTTTTGAATAAGGCTCTTCCCGAAACATTTCAACAACAGCGTTTTCTTCGACCGTAAAATCTAAAACCAAACCGCGGCGGTGTCTGTCCTCGTGAATGGTGGAAACACCGCTTTTAATCGTTGTCATGGGCGTTGTGTTGGTAATTTCCGTTTCGTCGCCTTTTTTTCCGCCGATTACTTTTATAGTTCCTTTTTCGGATTTCGTTAAGTTTGTAATGGCTTCAATCAATTCTTTTTGACCGTTGCCATCGATTCCCGCAATCCCGAAAATTTCCCCTTTTTTAACTTCCAAATCCAAACCTTTAACACGTTCGATTCCGCGAATATCTTTAACAACCAAATCTTCGATTTTTAAAACGACATCGCCCGTGTTTGATTTTTGCTTTTCTATGCCCAAGTTGACCTCGCGACCAACCATAAGATTTGCCAAATCATTTTGAGTAACACCCGAAACCTCAACGGTATCTATGTATTTTCCGCGTCTGATAACCGTGCAATATTCGGCTACTTTTTTTATTTCATCTAATTTGTGAGTTATGATAATAATTGTTTTTCCCGCTTTTGTTAAGTTGTTCATAATGTTGATTAACTCACTTATTTCCTGCGGAGTTAAAACCGCCGTGGGCTCGTCAAAAATAATAATATCCGAACCTCTGTATAATGTTTTTATAATTTCAACTCTTTGTTGCATACCGACGGAAACATCGCGAATAACCGCATCGAGGTCGATTTCCAATCCATATTGCTTTGAGAGTGCGAGAATATCTTTTCTCGCGCCGTCTTTTTCGATAACACCCAAAATATTTTTTGTTTTTTCAATGCCCAAAATAATATTTTCCAAAACCGTTAACGTTTCAACAAGCATGAAATGTTGATGCACCATTCCTATTCCCAACGAAATCGCGCTTGTGGGATTTTTTATGATGACTTCTTCCCCGTTTATAAATATTTCTCCCACATCAGGATTGTATATCCCATAAAGAATGTTCATCAGAGTTGATTTCCCTGCGCCATTCTCACCCAAAAGAGCGTGAATCGTGCCCGATTTTACATCAAGGCGCACACTCTCTAAAGCCGTAAAGTTTCCGAAAAATTTTGAAATATTTTTCATCTCAACAGCATTACCCACATACAAAACCTCCTTTTTTGTAATATCGAAAGCGTAAAAATCTCCGACTATTTACATTCTTTACTTCCCTAAAACGCTTTCGATTTTTAAAACATTTATATCTATGATGATTATATATAATTTTTTTGATAAAATCAACAAATTAAAAAATTAAAATTAAAAAATTTCTTTAAAGTGCTTAAATTACGTTGCACTATAAAAAATAGTTTTGTGCAACTTTTCACAAAACCATTTTTTAATGTAAATTATTTATTTTAAATATCTAAAAATTTTGCGCCGTCTCCGATTTCCGCAAGATAAAAATCCGCGTCGTGTCCGATTTCTTTTTTATAATTTTCGCCAACCGTTTTTATAAATTCATCAACAAAATCATTTTCCACGATGCTGACCGTACAGCCGCCGAAACCCGCACCCGTCATGCGTGAACCGACAGTTCCTTTAATTTTCAAAGCTTCAGAAACCAAAACGTCCAATTCTTTGCATGAAACTTCGTATAAATCTTTTAACGATTTATGAGATTGATTCATTAGTTCTCCGAATGTCGAAATATTGCCGTTTTTCAATTCGGTAACGGCGCGAACGGTTCTGTCGATTTCATAAATAACATGTGTTGCACGATTTAACACAACTTCACTTTTAATTTTGTGTTTATTTTTTTCAAATTCATCGGGTGCGATGTCCGCCAACAAATTAATTCCCAAATCTCTGCACGCTTCATCACATTCGCCGCGTCTTTCGTTATATTTGGAATCCGCAAGTTCACGGCGTTTTTTTGTATTGGAAATAATCAATTTGAAATTATCAAGTTTAATGGGAACATATTGAAAATCCAACGTATCACAATTTAAAAACATCGCGAAATTTTCTTTCCCCATGCAAATCGCAAATTGGTCCATAATTCCCGTTTGCACACCGATATAATTATTTTCGACTCTTTGGCACAACTTAACGATTTCGATTTTATCTATTTTCGCATCAAACATTTCATTTAACATCGTTGCCGCCAAAACTTCCACGCTTGATGATGACGATAATCCCGATGCATTCGGAATATTTCCGGAAATCATAATTTCAAAACCGGAAAGTTTTACGCCCATATCCACAAACTCTTTCACAACGCCTTTTAAATAATTCGCCCAATCGTGCTCTTTTTTATATTCTAAATCGTCTAAATCGATTTCGACTTGCAAACCAAAATCGGTAGATGCAAATTTTAAAATATTATCATTTCTTTTTCTTATAATCCCGTATGTACCGAAACTCAGTGCACACGGAAAAACGTAACCCCCGTTATAATCCGTATGCTCGCCAATCAAATTAACTCGCCCCGGAGAATGAAAACAAGAATATTCGCCCTCTCCGAAATTATCCGTAAAAATTTTTTCTAACTCTTTCAATTGCATTTTAAAATCGCTCCTTTCAAGATTGTTTGCATATACTCGTGCCTTTCTGAAATCATTATAATCGTAAAACCCGATTCAATCAATGGCAAAGCGTGATAATCTCTAAAATCATGGATTCGTATTCTTTTGACATTTGCAATTAATGAACCGATACAACCATCAAGCTTATTAGTTTATTATTAATGGAAGACTGATTTTTTATGAGTTTAAAATATTAGAGTCAATATGTTGCTCAAAAAGAGTTGTCATTCGAGTTTGAGCTACTTAATTGATAAATTAATTATACTGTGTTAAAATTACAATCGAATGAGAGAACCGCTAAAAATTTCCCTATATGCAACCTGTGCAAATAAATGTACCGCAAAAAAAATTAATTCAGCAGACCTGTTCGGAAACCTGAACAGCTTCAGTAAGATTTTAAGGAGTATTATTAAAATGAGCAGATTATTTTTAATCGGAAAAATTGTAAACACTCAAGGAATAAAAGGCGAAGTGCGAATCACGCCCTTTACTTTTGATATTAAGAGGTTCGACCTTTTAGATGAAGTAATTTTGAAAAAAGAAAAGTTTGAAGATAAAATAATATTGATTGAAAAAGTGCGCTATCATAAGCAATTTGTGATTATAAAATTTAAAAATATTGATGATATGAATACCGCCGAGACCTTAAAAAATTATGAAATTTTTATCACGGAAGACAAAGCGATTCCGCTTGAAGAAAACGAATACTATCACGTGGATTTATACGATATGGAAGTTTACGCCGAAGATAACGAATTTTTAGGCACGATTCAGAAAATCATAGAAACGGGCGCGAATGACGTTTATGTTATACAAAAAGAGGGCGAGAAAGATTTATTGATTCCCGCGATTCGTCAATGCGTTTTAAACGTTGATGTGGAAAATAAAAAAATGCTTATCCATTTGATGGAGGGTTTGAGATAATGAATTTTCACATTCTTACGATTTTTCCCGAAATTATAAACGACGGCGTAAATCACAGCATTTTAAAGCGCGCAATCGAAAATAATTACATCAGCGTAAATGCGGTGAACATCAGAGATTTTTCAAAAAACAAACATAAAAAAGTTGATGATTATCCTTATGGCGGCGGCGCAGGAATGGTTATGACGCCGCAACCCATATACGATGCTTACTTATCCGTGAAAGAAAATCTCAAATCTAAGTCGTCGCAAAAGTCACAAACAAAAGTCGTTTATATGACTCCGCAAGGTAAAGTTTTTAATCAAAATACGGCTCAAAGTTTTTCCGAAGAAGAGGATTTAATAATTCTTTGCGGACACTACGAGGGAATCGATGAGCGAGTTATCGAAGAAATCGTGACGGACGAAGTTTCCATCGGCGATTTTATTTTAACGGGCGGCGAATTGCCCGCACTCGTCATGATTGACAGCATTTCAAGATTGATAAGCGGAGTTTTGGGAAGTGAAGAGTCGTTTATTGACGAAAGTTTTCACGATAATTTATTGGAATATCCACAATACACGCGTCCGCCTGAATTTTTAGGTCGCGAAGTCCCCGAAGTTTTATTATCGGGACATCATAAAAAAATTGAAGAATGGCGATATTCACAAAAGCTGAAAAAAACATCCGAGAAACGCCCCGATTTGCTTTTATGATAATGAAAGGACTTTTATTATGCGAGATATAGAATTGAAATTATCAAAGGAAAACCGCGAAAAAATTTTATATAAATTACAACCTTATTTTGAAAACGAATTTGACTACGATTTAAAAAATCTGGAGGGTCAAATATTTATAGATTTTTTAACAAAAGAAGTTGCGCCGTTTTTTTATAATTTGGGAATCGAGCAATCCATGCTGTACTTAAATGAGAAAAAAGATGATATGTATTTATTGATGAAAGACGAATAATTTTTTATATGCGGGCGAGCACGGGAAAATTTTTTATCTTATCGGTTTAAACTTTTTATGTTTACATCACATTAAATATGAAGAAATTTAAAAAATTAAATTTTAACAGTTTTAATTTAATGCCAGATTTATTTAAGCGAGGTGATTGTATTATGTGTCCTTTTTGCGGTTTCGCAGAATCAAAAGTCGTTGATTCCAGAGCGACGGAAGACGGAAAAGGTATACGCCGTCGCAGAACATGCGACAGTTGCAACAAGCGTTTTACAACCTATGAAAGGGTTGAAAGCGTTATTTTGATTGTTATAAAGAAAAACGGCACGAGAGAAACTTTTGATGAAGATAAATTATTACGCGGAATTGCGACCTCATGTATAAAAAGACCTGTGACACATGAGCAAATGCAAGAAATCGTTAACGACGTTAAACGAAACATTTTGACTTCCGTTGAGCGCGAAGTCGACAGCCGACTCATCGGCGAAATTGTCATGAGCAAATTAAAAACCATAGACGAAGTTTCCTATGTGCGATTTGCTTCCGTTTACAAGCAATTCAAGGATGTTGAAACTTTTATAAACGAAATTTCTATGATTAAAGAAGAATAAAATTATAAATTTAAAGAATAGAATTATAAATTTTTTTAATAAAGTCGATAAGTATACAATGATATAATTTATATGTAATTATTAAGATGCTGTTTTATGGTAAATTAAACGTCAAGGCAGGTATTACATTTCCTGTGAAAATGTATTGCTAAACGGCAGGGCTTGAAATCTCCGCCAAATAAATTATCACCCGCCGCTTAAAGTCGGGAGATTTTTGCCTTTAGTTAAATTGATAACTGACTTTTGCATAAAAAGCATTGCGTTTCATTATTTTAAAGGGTATCAAAGACCAAATTATTTAAGGGGGAAACTTATGAGATTTTTAAAAAGAATTATAATTGCATCAGCATCTTTAGCTTTGATTTTTTCGCTCGGCGGATGCAAAAAGAAAGACAACAACGCGGAAACAACCACAGGTCAAGCCGTGGAATCCGATTTTTGGACGCCCGAGCCGACCACAAACAGCACTTACGGCAAAGCCGAAATGTATTTGTATGACAACGTTGATGAGGTCAGAAATTTCAGAAAAATAATTGAAATCGAAAGTAAAGACGAGGGCACGCTTGCGTTTATAACAACTTCCATATCCGACGCCACAGGTTTTGCGGGTCTTGATAAAACCGAAAAAGATATAAAAGATAATTATTATTTGGTTCAAGCCGTTGACAGACGCGCGAAAGAAGATATCAGATGGAGCACTTTCCTTGTAAGAAAAGATTTAAAAGAAGTTCTTTGGAGTGACTCCGAAACAAACACGCTTCACACACTTGAAGAATGGCGCGCGGATGACAAATATCAAGTTAGATATAAATCAAGTTAAATATAAATAATGCGTAAACGTTTAATAAAAATCTCGGTTATGCCGAAATATATATACTAATAATAATTAGTGATACCAATAGTTTTACGCTATAAAATTAAACCGAGGGGAAGTTTTGCGATATGCAGAACTTCCCCTTGATTTTTTTGAAAAAAATTTTTTTACGGATTATCAAAACAAAATTTTAAAAATTTCTGTGACTTCAAGTGACATATATGCTAAAATGTTTTTGATTGGAAATTGGAAAATCTAAAGAAAGAAAGAAAAGGATTGATGCACTCTTTAAATATGTTATTTTTTTAATTTTAAAATTATGGAAGAATATGAGAATAGAAGAGGTGAATCACTTTGAAAAAGGAAAAAACGGGATTTACATTGCCCGGCGAATCGGGATATGAAAAATTAACTTTGGAACTTGCAAAAAGATGGGGCGCGGACGTTATACGGGACAGTGACGGGACGGTTCTTTCAGATGAAATACTTTCGTCCGGTTATGATATATATTCCACTATATGCGTCATAAGAGAACACAACGACTTTCTGAAAGCGAATCCGGATTGTATGCAACAAACTTTTTTGATGACTTCTCCCGTGACGGCAACGGAAAATACAGTCAGTATAGATTTAATGAAAGATTTTTTCGGCGAGCAATTTTTAGTAAATTCGGAAAGCACGGAGTTATGGCAAGTTTTCGACAGAACAACAAATACGGAAGATATTCGGGCAAGTTCAATTGTGTAATAGTTCAAGATATCGAGCCGTGGCATCAATACACGGTTAATTTTATGGCGTATCGAATTTGGGAAGAAATCTCAATGTATAACCACACAACAAACAATTGGGACAAAGAGCATTTAATGCAATTAGACCCATATAACGAGCGCGCCGCAAAATATCTTTGCGAATATATGCATAAATGGTGTGAAGAGCACCCTGCGACCAATGTTGTGCGTTTCACATCGCTTTTTTATAATTTCGTTTGGATTTGGGGCAGTAATAAACGAAACCGCGATTTATTCACCGATTGGGCATCTTATGATTTTTCGGTAAGTCCCCTACTCCTAAAAGATTTTTCCGAAAAATACGGATATGAACTCACGAGCGAAGATTTTATAAATAAAGGATTGCGAAATCCTTGTCACATGCCTTACGAAAAAAAACAATGGGATTATTTATTTTTTGTGCAGGATTTCGTTATAAAACTCGGCAAACAATTGGTTGACATCGTTCATTCATACGGAAAAAAAGCATATTTATTTTATGATGATTGTTGGGTCGGCTCTGAGCCCGGAAGCGAAAGATTCAAAGAATTTGGTTTTGACGGATTAATAAAATGCGTTTTCTCTGCGTTTGAAGTGAGGCTTTGTGCCGATGTCGATGATGTCGATGTTCACGAAATAAGACTTCACCCGTATTTATTCCCCGTCGGACTTGGCGGAAAACCAACTTTTTCTGACGGCGGAACACCTGAAATTGACGCAAGAATATATTGGGCAAACACAAGGCGCGCGCTGTTAAGAAAAAAAATCGACAGAATCGGGCTCGGCGGATATTTGAGTTTGACCCAAAATTTCCCGAAGTTCATTGAGGAAATGGACTTGATAACGGACGAATTTAATTTAATAAGAGATTTGCATGATGAATCCGCGCCTGTTAATTTAAATATAAAAATCGGAATCGTAACACATTGGGGCAAATTAAGAAGATGGACTTGCGGCGGACATTATCATGAACACCCTGACCTTGATTTATTAAATATTTTGGAAACTCTCGCGGGTATGCCCGTCGATGTTTCGTTTTTCACTTTCGGCGAAATCATAAACGGCGTTCCCGATGATATAGATATTTTAATAAACGCGGGATTTTCGGGAAGTGCGACATCGGGCGGTGCGATTTGGAACAATCCCGAACTTGTAAAGTCGATAACTAAATGGACGCACAACGGCGGAACTTATTTGGGAATCGGCGAACCGAGCGCGGTTGAAAATTGCAATCCTGTTTTTAAAATGGCGCACGTTTTGGGCGTTGATAAAGAACGCGGCGAACTTTTATGCCACGGAAAATGGGAAGATTTAAATATCGATTGCGATTTGTCTTTCGCTGATGATTTTGAAATTGAAAATATCGCGAAATTCCGAGTTGTAGACGCGGAAACCGTCGTTTTGAAAAAAGACGCCGTTACGATGCATAAATTCGGAAACGGCAGAGGAATTTATTTTTCAAATTATGTTCATACCGCGAAAAATGCCTCGTTGCTTTTTAATGTTTTTAAAACCTTAAAAGGCATTGATGATTATAATATCGATGTTTTGGGAGCAGAGTTTCACGTTTTCAATGATAAAATCGCGATTCTTAATAATAACGATGAAGCGAAAACAGTAAAAGTGACTTATAAAAATAAAAATTTTGAATGTGAATTGCAGGCTTTCAGTATGCAAATTCAAGATTTGAATTAACAGAGTTCTTATTTATAAAATCTATACGATAGGGCTGTTCGGAAACCTGAACAGCTTTAATAAAAAAAATGGGTTGCCTGTTCTGTCGGCTCCCATTTTTAATTTAAATATTACATTCCGAATTACAAATTTTTAAACTGAACCAAAATTTTACGCCGCCCTCCGAATTATGAGCACCGTATTCTCCCTCGTGCAGATTCAAAATATTTTTCACGATGGAAAGCCCCAGTCCGACACGCCCCGATTGGCGATTCCGTGATGTATCCTGTTTATAAAATTCGTCCCAAATTTTTTCTATGCTTTCTTCGTCGATGTGATTTCCCGAATTAAAAATTTCGATTTTAACATTTTCGTTTTCGTTTTCATTTTTTTTATTTATAATTTTAACCTCGATAATTTTTTTATTGTCCACATGATAAAGCGCGTTATTTAAAATATTCGTTATTACCTGCTCAATTTTAATTTTGTCTATCATGACGTTAATATCTTCGGGCTCTTTGATTAATTTAATAGCAACATCGTTTTCGTTGCTCAGATTATATTTATCTATGATATCAGCCGTAAAAGAATTAATTTCCGTTTTAAATTTATTTATTTGGTTGACATTTTCGGTTTCGAGCCTTGCGATTGTCAATAAATCCTTAACGAGTGAATCCATTTTATTCGCCTCACTGCTTATCACATCGCAATAAATATCTTTCTTTTCATCAAGCGCGATATTTTCCTTCAGCCCGTCGGCATAGCCTTGAATTAAAAAAATCGGCGTTTTTAATTCATGAGAAACGTTTGAAATAAAGTCACGGCGCATTTTATCAATCTTGCGTTCCCGCTCGATTTCCTCGCCTAGTTTTTTATTTTTTATGTTTAACTCGTCTATCGTTTTGCTCAATGTATTTGACAGTGAATTTATATGTGTCCCCAGTTTTCCGATTTCGTCCTCTGTTTGCACATCGATTTTTTCTGAGAAATTCAAGTCTTTCATTTTTTCGGTGATATTTTGAATTTCGGTTATCGGCTTTGTGAATCGATGAGAAATATACAACGACCACACAACCGTAAAAATTATCATTACCAAGCTTATTATCGTAATTGTTTTGTTAAAAAATCCAATCGTTTGGTCTATTATCGCCACGGGCGTTGACAACAGCAATCTCAATCCGTTATCCATTTCTTCGTAATATGTTAAATCGTAACTTTCCAGATTCGGAATTTTTGTATATGAGAAAAACGAGATTTCATCCTCGCCTATTAACTTGTGCTCTTCTAAATTTACGCCCTCTTGTTGTATAATAAAAAGATTATTTTCATCGCCATAAGCTGCGCTCGTATTTCCGCTGTCCTCTCTTGCATCTCTGGTTTGCCCGAAAATAGCTCTCGGTGATTCCTGCATTTGCAATCTGGCTGTCGGCGCTGTGTATAATTGTGCGGCGGTTATCGTGGAAAAAAAACGCATATCGGGATAAATAATATAATCTTCCTCGCTAATCAGCCTTATTTGCGAGCCCGAATTATATTCCGCTTTAGATAAATCGGGGAAAAATTTTTCCGATACGGATATTTGTGTGTCCGTTATTTCTTTTATTTCGGTATTTAAAATCTCTTTTACGTTTTCGGAAAGTTTCAGAAGTTCATTTTTTTTCGCGTTAACATAAAGTCTTTCCACCAAAAACATATTTGAAAAAAATACTAAAATGATAAAGAAAAAAACTATCACCAACATATTAAAAAGCATTTTTTTTCTGATTGATTTTTTCATAATTACCCCTCGAATCTGTAGCCGAATCCTCTTGATGTTACGATTTTATCATCGCAAGGCGCTATTTTTATTCTCAAACGATTTATATGTGTGTCCACTGTCCGCAAACTTCCGAAATAATCGTATCCCCAAATTTTATTTAAAAGTTCGTCACGCGTTATAACTTTTCCTTTGTTCTCCGCGAGCAACAATAACAATTCGTATTCTTTCGGCGATAAATAAATTTCATCTTCATCAATCGTAACGGTTAAAGAATTTTTATTTATGCTCAATTTTCCGAATTGTAAAATTTCATCTTCTTTATTGTTTTGATTTTTTAAATACGCCTCTATTCGCGCAACCAAAACGGCGGGGCGCACGGGTTTTTTAACATAATCGGTCGCGCCGATTGAAAATCCGTGAATCTCATCGTAATCTTCGCTTCGTGCGGTCAACATTAAAATCGGTACGGCGGATTTTTTTCTTATCTCGCGGCACACTGTCCAACCGTCGATAACGGGCATCATAACATCTAAAATAATATAACTTATTTCGTTTTCGTTATGCTCGAAAATCTCCAAAGCCTCTTTTCCGTTTTTCGCCGTCAACACATTAAAATCATACGATTTAAAAAAATCCTCCAACAAAATCAAAATATTTATTTCATCATCTATAATCAATATTGTGTGTTTTATCATATCCAAACGCTCCTTAATCACTTCATGCTTTTATTATAAGGAAAATTTCATCGTAAATCCATAGAGTTAACAAAGCTGTGACATAACTTTATTATTCCTGTGACATAGAGTAAAAAAAGTTGTTAAAAAAACTTGCTATACTAAATCCAGTGAACCACCTCGCCGCAAGCGGACGAGGTATCGGTTAATATGCACGTGGCAAGCCGCGAGATATTAAACCTGTTCACTCGCGGGCATTCGCAAATGTGAGAGCCTGGCTGCATGGCGAGCAGTTCCGTGAAGCGGAACGACCAGCAC
>JGI994J12354_10002371_pt1 | contig 18510 bp, 17 predicted proteins | sample IntmicLarv3ML3BL_FD_12354 | JGI IMG/M metagenome (IMG submission 12354)
TGGGAGAGAAAGGCAACGCGCTCCGCCGCGCTGCCCGCTCGCAGGCTGATGCCGCCGTCCTGCACGGCGGGTCTGCCGCCGTCTGAAAAATACAGCAGCGCGCAAACCGCCAGCGCAATCACCAGCACCAGGGCAATGAATTTCAGCTTGGATGATTTTATGGAATAAACAAACATCAGGTATCCTCCGTTCGTTTTGTGGGGTGGCTATTATATCTATGCGGCGCAGGGGAGGAAGATGACGAGTATATTTTCCCTGCCGCTCCGTAAAATAATGTGAGAGAAAGCCAAAAACAGAAGTGAATCGAAGAAAATGGGCGAAAAACGGAGAGAATGAGAGGTAAATGGATGTGATCTTGTATTTTTGACCTTATTTGACCTTTGACGGATGGACAAAGAAAGGTTAGAATATTAAAAAGGTCAAAGAAAGTCAAAGACAAAGAGGTGAATTTTATGAGCTTGAGCAGCGACATCGCGGGCATGATTCTGCAGATGCTGCGCGAGGCGGACAGCGCCGAGATTCAGCGCAACGAGTTTGCGCAGGAGCTGGGCTGCGTGCCCAGCCAAATCAACTATGTGCTGTCCTCGCGCTTTACGCCGGAGCAGGGCTATCTGGTGGAGAGCAGGCGCGGCGGCGGCGGTTACATCAAAATCACCCGCGTGAGCTATGACCGGGATGCCATGCTTATGCATGTCATCAACAGCGTGGGTACGGCGCTGGACGAACGCAGCTGCCGCGCGCACATCCTGAATCTGCACGGGCGCGAGCTGCTGGACGCACAGGCTGCTGCACTGATTCTTGCCGCCTGCGCGGACGGCACCCTGCGGCATCTGGCTCCGGCTCTGCGGGATGGAACCCGCGCGCGCTTGTTCAAACAACTGCTTTTAACAACAATGAAATAAAGGAGATGGACATTATGTTGTGCCAAAACTGCGGCAAAAATGAGGCAACCACACACATTAAGCAAATCGTTCACGGCGACACCGCCGAGCAGCATCTGTGCGCGGACTGCGCACGCCACCTGGGGTATCAGGATATGTTTTCCGGCTTTGGCCTGAGTCTTTCGGATATGTTCGGCGGCTTCTTCGGCGATGCGCTGAAAACCAAGAATTTGGCTGCCGCCGCGCCGCGCTGCGAGAAATGCGGCTGCTCGTTTGAGGACATTGTACGAGAGGGGCGCGTGGGCTGCGCGGATTGCTACCGCCGCTTTTACGAGAAGCTTCAGCCCTCCCTGCAGCGCATTCACGGCAAGGTTGCCCACAATGGAAAAACCAGCCGGGTGGCAGTAAAGGCCGAGCCGAGCAGGGAAGAGAAAATCGCCATGCACAAACAGCGCTTGCAGGAGGCCATTGCCGCCGAAAACTTTGAGCTGGCGGCGCAATTGCGGGACGAAATCCGCGCCATGGAAGGAGAAGCATCATGAATAAGTGGTATATGAACAACGGCAATCAGGGTGATGTCGTTCTGAGCACACGCATCCGTCTGGCGCGCAATCTGGATGCCTATCCCTTCCCCGCGCGGCTGGATTCGGCGGGCAAGCAGCAGGTGCTGGACACAGCGCGAAAGGCGCTGCTGACGGAGGATGCGGATGCGAACAAATCCCCCGACTTCACCTACATCGAGATGAAGAATCTGACCCGAACACAGGCCGTTGCGCTGGCGGAGCGGCATCTGATCAGCCCTGAATTCGCCGCCGCGCGGGAGGGCAGGGCGCTGCTGGTTTCGCCCGATGAATCCGTCAGCATTATGCTCTGCGAGGAAGATCACATCCGCCTGCAGGTCATGCAGCCGGGTCTTGCGCTGGCCGTGGCCTACGACATCGCAAACAAGGTGGATACCCTGCTGGACGACCGCGTCCAATACGCCTTTGACGAGCGCATCGGCTACCTCACCCAATGCCCCACGAATTTGGGCACCGCCATGCGCGCATCCGTTATGCTGCATTTGCCCGCCTTAACGCAGCTGGGGCAGATTGCCCGCCTTTCCGGCACGGTGTCCAAGCTCGGACTTACCATTCGCGGTGCGTTCGGCGAGGGCTCGCAGAGCAGCGGGGATATTTACCAGCTGAGCAACCAAATCACACTGGGCATCACCGAGCAGGCCGCCATTGAGAATTTGCAGTCCATCACCCTGCAATTGATTCAGCAGGAACGCAGCGCAGCAGCGGAGTTCTGCCGCCGTCTGCCGGAGCAGGACCGTATTTTCCGCGCATTGGGCACGCTGCAATCCGCGCGCTTGCTTTCCGCAGCGGAGTTCATGCGCCACATTTCCCTGGTACGCATGGGTGCGGCGCACGGGCTGATTGATTTGCCGCTGGAAAAGGTCAATGAGCTGATTGTGCAGATGCAGCCCGCCACCATCAACGCCGCGCAAAACAAGGATTTGGAAGCAGAGGAGCGCGATTGCGTTCGTGCGGAGCTGGTAAGGGAAGCGTTGGCGTGATGGAGCTTTGGATGGCAATGCGTGTAGGGGACGCATACAACGGCTGCAAGCTAAGGGAAAACGATCCCGTAGTTGCCCACCGTTATCGTAGGGACGCGCAGTGTGCGTCCGCTGTTCCCAAAGCCCGCACAACAAAGAGATAAAAATATTTTTCCGCAATGTTCCACACGAAATCCGCATCGAGCAATATCGCCCAACGACGGATGTGGCGGGAACGAAAGAAACGTATCACGCAATCCAACCGGCATCGGGTCGATGGAGGGCATCGACCCCTACAAGACGCGGCGCGCTTGGCATGAATGTACCTCGTTGCCCGCATGGGTTGTATCGGTCGGGAATTTACAACCTATAGAAAATATATCCCATTGGCTGTAGGGGACGATGCCCACATCGTCCCGATGCCGTGAGGACAGCGCAGGGCATAAATTCAGCGCATACTGCGCTCCCCCGTAGGGGCAGACCTCGTGTCTGCCCGGATAGAAGCATCCATCTTCGGCACGGGCAGACACGAGGTCTGCCCCTACGAGACGCACACGGAATAAACCATAAAAACCCACGCCGAAAACGGCGGAAGGAGAAGAATGAAATGTACAAATTCACAGGCTTTACCCAAAAGGCGAATTTTGCGCTGAATGCCGCGATTGCGGCGGCGGAGTCGCTGGGGCATAACTATATCGGCTCGGAGCATCTGCTCCAAGGTCTTTCCACCGAGGGCGCGGGTGTTTCCCAAAGCGTGCTGCAAACGCAGAACATCACCGCCGCGCGGGTGGAGGAGCTGTTGCGCGCCACGGTCGGCGCGGGGGCTGCCACGGTGCTGACACCGGGCGATTTCACGCCGCGCACCAAGAACATCATCGAGCGTTCCATCGCCAAGGCGCGCGCGCTGGGGCACGGCTATGTCGGCACAGAGCATCTTCTGCTGATTCTGCTGGGCGAAAATTCGGGCGTTGCTATGCAAATCGTCAACCGACTGGACGCTTCCGCGCAGGAGCTGCTGGCGGAGCTGGAGAAGGCGCTGGGCAGCATCGCGCCGGAAAAAACCGCGGGCAAAAAAGAAAAATCCAACACCCCCACGCTGGAGCAATACGGGCGCGACCTGACGGAACTGGCGCGGCAGGGGAAGATTGACCCGGTCATCGGGCGGCAGACGGAGATTGAGCGCGTGGTGCAGATTCTCTCGCGCCGCACCAAGAATAACCCTTGCCTCATCGGCGAGCCGGGCGTGGGCAAAACCGCCATTGCGGAGGGGCTTGCGCTGAAAATCGCGGCGGATGAGGTGCCGGAATCCCTGCGCGGCAAGCGCATTGTTTCTCTGGATTTGACCGGTATGGTCGCGGGCACAAAATACCGCGGCGACTTTGAGGAGCGCATCAAAACCGCGCTGGACGAGGTGAAAAGCGCCGGGGATGTTATGCTCTTTATCGACGAAATGCACACCCTCATCGGTGCGGGCTCGGCGGAGGGCTCCACGGATGCCGCCAACATCCTCAAGCCGTCCCTGGCGCGCGGGGAGATGCAGGTCATCGGTGCCACTACGCTGGAGGAATACCGCAAGCACATCGAGAAGGATGCCGCGCTGGAGCGCCGCTTCCAGCCCATCACCGTGGGTGAGCCATCGCCGGAGGAGGCAGTCGCCATCCTCGCGGGGCTGCGGGACAAATACGAGGCGCACCACAAGGTGAAAATCACGGATGCCGCCATCGATGCCGCCGTGAAGCTTTCCGCCCGTTATATCGGCGACCGCTATCTGCCGGATAAGGCCATTGACCTAATTGACGAGGCCGCCTCGCGCGTGCGTCTGCGCGCCGTGACCGCGCCACCGGATTTGAAGGGCATGGAGGAGCGGCTGAAGGAGCTGCGGGAGGAGAAGGCCGCCGCCGTCAACGCGCAGGAGTTTGAGCGCTGCGTTGCCCTGCGGGACGAGGAAAAACAGCTCGAAACACAGCTGGAGGAGGCCAGAGCCCGCTGGGAGGACGAAACCCGCGAGAACAAGGGCGAGGTCGGCGAGCAGGAGATTGTCCAGATTGTCTCCGCCTGGACGGGCGTACCCATCGTCCAGCTCACGCAGGCGGAGAGCGCAAGGCTGCTGAACATGGAGCAGGAGCTGCACGAGCGCGTTGTCGGGCAGGAGGAGGCCGTGAGCGCCGTGGCCAGAGCCATTCGGCGCGGCCGCGTTGGTCTGAAGGATCCCAAGCGCCCCACCGGCTCGTTTATCTTCCTGGGCCCCACGGGCGTGGGCAAAACGGAGCTGTGCAAAACGCTGGCAGTTTCTCTCTTTGGGGACGAGAACGCCATGATTCGCCTGGATATGTCGGAGTATATGGAAAAGCATACCGTCTCGCGCATGGTGGGCTCGCCGCCCGGCTATGTCGGCTATGACGAGGGCGGGCAGCTGACCGAAAAGGTGCGCCGCCGCCCCTACAGCGTGCTGCTGTTTGACGAAATCGAGAAGGCGCACCCGGATGTTTTTCACATGCTGCTGCAAATTCTGGAGGACGGCATCCTCACCGACGCGCAGGGGCGCAGGGTGGACTTCCGCAACTGCATCATCATCCTCACCTCCAACATCGGCGCGCAGCTCATCACCCAAAAGACCGGTGCGCTGGGCTTCAACGCGCAGGAGGGCGCGGGCATGAACCAGGAGAAAATCCGCGAGGCCGTGCTGGGTGAATTGCGAAAATCCTTTCGGCCGGAGTTCCTCAACCGCGTGGATGAAATCATTGTATTCCGTCAGCTGAGCGATACGGATATTGCAGAGATTGCCCGCCGGATGCTGAAAACCCTCACCCGCCGCACGGCGGAGCTGGGCATCACCCTCTCTTTCAGTGAGGAAGCTGTGTCCGCTCTTGCCAAGGCAGGCTTCGACCCGGTCTATGGCGCAAGACCTCTGCGCCGCGCAATTCAGCAGAATGTGGAGGACACACTCTCCGAAGAATTGCTGGCAGGCAAGCTGGAGGCAGGAAAAAATTATTTGTGTGATGTGTCAGACGGAAAATATGTGTTCCGCGAAGAAGCCCTTTAAGGTGTGTCTGAAAATGAAAAACCCAACTCGCAAGCTGCAAACTTACGGGTTGGGTTTTGTAATGCGGCTATATTTCTCTCAAAAAGCGCTTGCGCAGTGTGATTCCGGCGAGCATGAGCAGGGACGGAATCAGCGGGGAGATGGGGAGCAGGGCTTTGGAGACCGCCGGAGTGCCCAGACCGTCCACGGCGGCGAGGAAAGGATTTGCCAGGAGATATGCGGTTAGGTTGAAGCCGAAGATGAAAGTAATCAGCAGAAGAGCTGCCAACAGCACCGCGACCGATAGCGGCGATAAATAGGTGCGTTTGCGAAGGGGCTTCAGGCAGAAGCCGCAGACGGTATACAGGAGCATCGGCAGAAGCAGGAGAAGCCAATCCCAAACGGCGCTGCCGGAGAAGAATATCGTTGCCGTGGCCGATACCCCCACTGCCAGCAGAAGATGAAAGCCCAGAGCGATGGCGTTATTGATAAACAGCTTCATGCGCGTGTTCTCCTTGCGGTTGCCTACTTCTTCTTCGCTGCGGCGCGTTCCTCGCGCAGCTTGCGGGCGTAGGCTTCTTTTTCGGCGCGTTCGGCGGCCTCTTTTGCGTCCCGTTCGGCGCGTTCGGTTTCGGCGCGCTGCTTGGATTGCTCGTAGTTGGCGGCGATGTCCTCATAGTGCGCGTAATTGTCCCGCTGGGTGAGGAGCTTTTGTGCGTCCAGATAGGGGGCGGCGGCGCGGTGGTAGAGGGCGTTTGCGTCCATCAGTTTCTTGATGGCCTGCGCCAGCTCCTTCTTTTGTGCGCGCAGAGAGGGAAGTCCGCCGCCGCTGTTTTTGACTGCCGTTTTCAGCGCTTCCCGCAGGGCGATTTCGTTCTCATCCTGGGCGAGGAAGAGCTTTTCCAGCTCGGTGGTGTCCAGCGGCTCCAGACCGTTCGGATAATGCTTTTTCAGCGTCTTTTCCGCTGTGATGCGTTTTTGCGCCTTGCCAATGGCATCCCGCCGCAGACTTTTTTCGGTGGGCGTGCCCTTGGGCAGGGCGCGCGCTTCTTGCAGCGATGGCGCTGCCACGTTCAAGAAGCCGTTCAGCCCCGCCGCCAAAATCTGCTGCGCATAGGCGATTTCTGCCTTGCCCTGCGGCGTGTCGAAGCGGTTGATCTCCTCCAGCACGAAGGGGGCGATTTCAATCTGGATGTTGTTTTCCTGCTGTTGACGGTATTGCGCCTTGGCGGCGCGGCGCTCCAGCTTGCTGCCGCCGCGTCCCGGCTTTTGCGGCTTCTGCTTTGTCTTTCCGTTGAATTTCTGTGCGGTATTGATGAGGTCAATTGCCTCCACGAGGGATTCATCCGTCAGCGCGTTGCTGCCATAGTCCTCAAACAGCGCGCGGATTTTCAGCACCGTCACCATCGCCTTCTGCTTGACCTCCGTCAAATCGTAAAAGAAAAACGGAATCACATTCAAAAACGCGCCCACGGCGGAGGCCACAATCAATACACCGCAGATTTTGTTGAAGTACTCGGTGTTGTACAGCACGTCGTAGACGTTGCTGCCGTCGTAGCCCAATTCTATGGCGACCTTTTGATTCATGCCCGCCCAGTCGTTGATGGCGGGCAAAACGGAGCTGGTCAAAAGCGTGACCACGCTGCCCACCAGCCCCACGGCCACGAAGGTGCCGTCAATGCGCTCGCCCGTGACGTATTGCTGATAGTCGCGGATGTCGCCGTTGAGGCTCGGATTCAGGATATGCCCGAGCGCCGTGACCATGCTGTTGATGAAGAAGCAGACCAGCAGCAGCCAAATCATCTGCGTGGGGCTGGAGTAGGCGATGACCGGGTACATCATCAGAATAAAGCCGATGTTCATCAGGTTAGTGACTATCAGGATGTTGCGCTTGCCGAAAGCGCGGATGAAGAAGGGCGCGAAGAGCATCGGCCAAAAATGCGCATTGCCGCTGATGGCGGTGATGAGCGAATACTGCGCGGCGCTGGCGGCACCCTGATAGTTATACAGCCATTGCAGGATGTTTTTGAAGGCATCCTCTAAAAAGCCAATCCACGAGGCGCAGGAGATAATCCAGAAATACTTATTTTTTGCCACCGCGCGCAGGGAATCCACAAATTTCATCTGCACGATATGCGTCTTGGCCTGCACGATTTTTTCCTGCGTGTTGGCGTAAACCAAAACCGAAAGGAAGGCACCGGCGAGCAGCATGGGCGGGAAGATGAAGCGGTAAATGCGCATGTCATACAGCGTATCCTCACCCGTAATTGCCCGCGCGACCATCGGCAGAAAGATACCCGCGATGGAGGGCGTGAAATTGTCCGTTACAGCCTTGATGGAAGCAACGTCCGAGCGCTCAATGGTGTTGGGCGAAAGCACGTTGGTCAGGCTCTCGTAGGCATCCGTAAAAAACACATAGAAAAACTGAAAACCGATGTTGAAAATCAGCACTACCGCACATTTCACGAAGAGGCTCATTCTGTCATAGGGCATATAGGTGAAGGCAAAGCCCAGCAGCACTGTGGGCAGGCACATGGAAATAATGTATGGACGGTATTTGCCTTTTTTGTTTCGGGCGCTGTCAATCATCTGCGCGCGCAGCGCCGTGAGAGGGAAGCCCGCGATGACGCTGATGAAATAAATGGCGTACAGCGGCTTGGGCGCAATGCCGATGGTGTTGCCGATGAGCGTATTGCCCACGGAAAGAATCATGTTCTGCACGCAGTAAACAATGAGCTTCACGCCCATTCCGCCAAAGGAAAGAGAGGCGATTTCGCGGTAGGTCATATATCGCCCAAGGGGCGGACGCTTCCAATAAATCCGAAAATTCCCAATCTTCTCTGAAATCTGTTCCTTGATGCGCAAGGGGACTCCTCCTTAAACGTGAAAAACCAGCTGCGTGCGGCAGCTGGCTTCTTTCGATTGTGTTATGCCTGAACCACGGTCTTATAAAAATTCTCGGTCGCGGCATAGAAATCCTCTACCGTGCCATCGTTGAGGATGGTGTAATTCGCCATTTTTTCGCTCTCGCTGGTTTGAAACTGCTTCTCTTCGCCCGCATCGTATTCGCGCAGCTTCTCCACACTGCCGCCGTCGCGGTCAGAGCCGCGTGCCAGCATACGCGCATAACGCACCTCATCGTCCGAGATGACGACATCCACCAGCAGAAAATCCTCGCCGAAGGCGTTTTGGAAGAACTGCACGTCCGAAAGCGGACGGATGCCCGAAACGAGATAGACCGGCGCGCCGGAGGCCTTGATTTTGCGCACGATTTGCTCCGGGAAAAAGGTCTGGCCGTTTGCGCTCATGTATTTGTGCGAGGTTTTGTGCAGGTTTTCACGCGTAAGCTCCAGGCCGTCCTTGGCTGCCAGCTCGCGCACGACATCCCCGATGGAAATCATCGGCAGATTGTAGGTCTTTGCCAGATACTCCAGAAAAAAGTCCTTGCCGGTTCCGTTCTTGCCAACAGCTGCGATTACCATAATGATTTGTCATCCTTCCCATTTTCCGAATCTCCGGTGAAAAAGAAGTGCAAAGATGCAATATTTTCTGCAGGGATTCGAATTTTAAATACTATAATATCATAGCCGAAAATGGACGTTTTGTCAAGCAACGGGACAATGTCCATAAATTTTTCGGCATCTTTGGCGCGTGATATGCACATGGCAAACAGTCAAAACATAAAAAACGCTTGCAAATTCCGCGTAAAAGTGGGAGAATGGAAGTACCAAAACATTACGAAAGGATGATTCCCATGAAAACCATCAAACTCTCGCAAATCATCATTGCCCTGCTCCAGGCGCTGGCGCTGTTGATTACGGGGCCGCTGGTGAGCGTTTTGACCACGGGCTACGTCAACTACGGCTTTTTGTGCGACGTGCCGCAATCCCATTACGACAACGCAGCCGTGCAGCCCAGCAACCCGAACGCCACGCCCGAGGCTCGCGCGCTGCTGGCGAAGCTCCAAAGCGTCTACGGCGAATACACGCTTTCGGGGCAGTATATTGACACCTTTGAGAACTACGCCCTGCCGCAGTTTCTGGACGCAAACGGCAAGCCCACGGTGCTGCAGTCCAACGAACTGACGGCGCTCGCGAGCGTGACGGACGGCAAGCTGCCCGCTGTTTTGGGGCTGGACTATTTCGGCGTGGAATGCGCGGGCGAGTGGGACGACTACATGACCCAATTCGCCATTGAGTGGCACAAGCTCGGCGGCATTGTCACCTTCTGCTGGCATTGGCAGGTGGCCAAGGACATCAACGGCTCCTGGGGACGCTATGACTCCGATATGCGCACGGATTCCACCAACTTCCGCCTGACGGATGCCTTTGCGGACGAGAGATCCATCCAATACCAAAAGCTGTTGGAGGGCATTGACCGCGTTTCCGAGCAGCTGGCGATTTTGCAGGACGCGGGCGTGCCTGTGCTGTGGCGGCCATACCACGAGGCGGCTGGCGGCTGGTTCTGGTGGGGTGCCACCGGCAAGGAGGATTATCAAAAGCTTTACCGCATGACCTATGACATCATGACAAACGAAAAAGGGTTAAACAACCTGATTTGGGTGTTCAACGCCCAGAACAAGGCTTGGTATGTCGGCGACGAATACTGCGACATGGTTGCGGATGACCCCTACCCCATCAACAACATGCGCGAGCTGTATGCCCTAGACCCCGGTCGTGTGAATCGCTTTAAGTACCACCAGCAGTTCGCGGGCAATAAGATGATTGCCATGTCCGAAAACGATGTGCTGCCGAGCATCGACAAGATGTATGAAAAGGGTACCAAATGGCTCTTCTTCTGCACCTGGATGCGCGAAATGGTCGTGCAATACGACCCGGACGACCAGCCCTGGGGCATGACGAATGAATACAGCGAGCTGTATAACAGCAAGGAGACCCTTCGCGCCGTATACGAGCATCCGAATGTGCTGACGCTGGATGAGATTCAGAGCTGGGGTCTGGCGGGATAACAGCGTTTTTCTGAAGCAAAGGGGGGCTGCAAAATGCAGCACCCCCTTTGGAAAAAACCATTTGCGAGCCCGATGGGGCTCGCATTTTGCATCTTTTCAGATGCAAAACTACGCTTTTTCTCACGCCGTCAGTCATTTTTATCCTGCGGCTGGTACAGCAGCGGTTTTCCGTCTTGACCTACCAAAATAGTCAAGCCTTTGCCAGAACCGCCTACATTGGAAAGATACTGAACAAGGGTCTCTCTATCCACGATGATTCTCATAACCTCATTCATCCCAATTCGGTTTTCATGAATCGTAACGAATCTATGGTATTCCTGCTTTGCCATTCTCATCTCGCTTCCTTTCTTTAACATGCGAATGTCAAATTCACCCATGCCAAGCATAATAGCGTCCTTGTGATTCCAGCGAGCGCAGATTTGCATTGTCAATCCATGGATACTTTTCAGACACCGCCGCCATGGTGTCAATGGTGAAGCACTGTGTATGGACATCATAGCTCGCTTCGTATATTTCTGCCAAGATGTTGGTCTGTACTGTCTGAATGAATTCTGACAGCCGCTCGATTTCCCGCGCAGGCAGATTGCAGCGGCGTGCCAGATTTGCCTCCGATAGTACGGCGAACTCCTTGCCCCATTTCAGGCTCTGCGCCAGGGCGAGGTTCCGCAGCGCGCTGTTCTCCAGCGGAGTTTCCATCCGCGTCACATCCATTTTCTTGCGGAAGCGCAATCGTTTGAAACACATTGTCCGCAACACCGTCCTTTCGCGTTCACTCCTGCGGTGGGGAAGTTCATTCAGAATAGATATATCCTTTATCCTCCCCGTCCGCTATCAGCCGAATCCAGCAGTTTTTCGGGTTTTTCTCGTTTGCGTACCACTCCGGTGTATAGTGAAAATAGCGCAACAGAAAACAGCGTAGCGTAATGCCGTGCGTAAAGACAAACAGTACGTCCCTCTTATCGCGCTTGATGGTACCCATGAATTGATGCGTCCGCAACGCAACATCGAAGGGACTTTCCCCGCCGGGCAAACGCAGATAAAAATCTCCGCCGCTGCCCCACTGCCGCCGGCATTCGGCGTATTCCGCTGGGAAGGCCGTTTCCCACTCTTCTTCCGGCATTGCGTCAAATAAGCCGTATTGCCGCTCCACAAGGGCAATGTCTTCGCGGATATCTTCAACCTGCAAATGCCGGTTGAAGGCTTCGCTGGTTTGGCGCGTGCGCAGATAAGGACTTCGCCATATTCGGGCGTTGTCCAGACCGATGGCGTTTTGGCCGCAATACTCCCTCAGCCACCTTCCGGCCATATCCGCTTGCAGAAGTCCGTTTTCGGTCAGCTGCACCCGATGATCGGGAACACGCTGGCTGTAATAGGCATCGTCTTTGATGTTGGCAACCGTTTCGCCGTGACGGATAAGAAATATTTTCATGCGCCTAACTCCGGCTCAACCCAAACATCAGCCAGAGCAGCCCAATGAACACCGCCTCGGTTGGGATGGCGAGCTTGGTGTATTTTTCCTTCCAGCCCTTATCCACAAAGGTGAAGATGAAGCGGGAGAAGAACACGACGTTGGAGAAAATCAGGCCGCCGATGAGGGAGTATTCGCCCAGCCCCTTGCAGAACAGATAGAGCAAAAAGACACCCAGTGCAAAGGAAATCGCGCCGTAGTATACGCGGATTTCCGTTACACCTGCGGGACCGTCCGGTTTCATGGCGAACATCTGCGCGTTTTTGACGGGCTTTGCCATGAATAGCACCGCCATGCCGAAAAAGTAGCCGACAAGACCCAGCACCGCAATGGTAATCGGGATGTTTTCTGTTAAGATTTCTTTCATGTCATAAACGCTCCTTCTGCTTGTTCCTTCAGTGCTGCTGCTTCCGCGCGCCGTTGTTTCAATGTTTCGGAAATCTCCGCCATGCGCTCATTCGTGATGTTGTAGCCAAAGCGGAACAGTGCCGCCGCCGCGAGGGCGGAGATGGCGGGCAGCACAATATAATTCAGCAGAATGCCCTGCTGTGCGCGTTTGCTTTGCTCCGCAGCCTCCGGCACGTAGCCCGTCAATTTCAGAATGTAGCCGGGCAACGCGCCGCCGATGCCGCCGCTGGCCTTGATGACAAAGGAGTTGAGGGACGCAATCGCGCCCTCGGTACGCTGGCCGCGCGCGTAGTCCACATAGTCCACGTTATCCGCCTGGATGCCGTAGCTCATGGGCATGGTCAGACCGCCGCCGAAGCCGCCGAGGATGGACAGGATATACAAATACGGCAGATTGGCGGCATTGAGGAGCTTGAGCAGGTTGAAGACTGCCGGCATGGCAAGCCCTGCGGCGTACACGGCGCGCTTGCCGAAGCGGTCAATCAGTTTGGGGGCAAGCAGCAAGCCCGGCAGGCCGCCGACAACGCTGACCACGCTCAAAAGCGAGAGGATTTTTACGTCATGCAGAATATACTGGGCGAAAAACACGCCCGTTGCGCCGCCCGCCGAGCCGCCGATGCTGGCGACAAGCTGGGTCAAAAAGGTGATGCGCACCGGTTTTTCCGCAATGACGGAGAACAAATCGCGCAGGCCGTATTTTTTATCCTCCACGGGCTGAATGCGCTCGCGCACCCCCAGTGCGCCAAGGACGGAAAAGGACAGCGTGATGGCGGTTGCCACGCCGATGATGAGGTAATACGCCTTCTGCGGGTCGTCCTTCATGTAATCCAGAATATAGGGTGCGGGCAGCGCCACCAGCCCGCCGCCCACGGCATAGCCCGCCGCCTTCACCGTGCTGAGCAGGTTGCGCTCCTTGGGATTGTCCGTCATCACAGGAATCAGGCTGTTCAGCGGAATATCCATCAAATCAAAGGTGATGCCGATGAGCAGATAGGAAACATAGGCAATCAGCAGCTTGGCAGAGGGAAAGAGCGCCGGGCCGTACCACAGCGCGAGATAGTTGATGCTGCAAAACAGCGCACCCAGCATCAGATAGGGACGGAAGCGCCCCATCTTTGTGGGCGGGAAGTGATCCACAATATAGCCCACAATCGGGTCGTTGAAGCCGTCCAGCACTCGCGCAACCAAGAAGAGCGTGCCCACGGCGGCGGGATCCAGGCGGATGACATCGGTGTAATAAATCAGCAGCAGGGAATTGAGCAGGGTCATAATCGGGATATTGCCGATGTTTGTCACAAAGTAGGAGCCGATTTCCAGGAGTCCGAGCCGGTCTGCTGTGCGTTCGCGTTGCATGAGCGCCCTTCTTTCTGATGATTCTGCATGGTTTTTCGGGACATTGTTCTAATTTTATCACTGAATGCAACAAAACACAAGCCAAAAAATGAAGAAATCGTGAAAAACGCATGGACATTTCCGGAAAAGGGGTATATAATGACAAACGGAAAACAATCCAATAATAGAAAGGAGGAAACATCATGTCACTGTTTTTTCGCGCACTGACCTTTTTCCTGCGTCCCATGACCAAGGTTTCAGCGCTGGTGATATCGGTCATCCTGCTGATTTCAGGGCCTGCGCTGACCCCGCCCGCCGAGCCGAACGCGCCGCTGGATGCGGCTGCGATTCAGCTGAATTTCAGTGTCCTCTCGGACATCCACATGGAGTCCTACACCATGGACCGCTTCACCAACCTGCGCGCGGGTCTTGTGGATATGGCGAATGCCGCCGTCCCCAATGACGCGCTTGCGCTCGTGGGCGACAACACCATGAATGGGCAGTTCTTTGAGTATTTGATGCTCTATTCGCACCTGACCAAATACAACAGCGTCAAGCCCGAGAACACGCTCGTTGCCATGGGCAACCACGACATGAACAAAAACAAGCAGAGTGCCGAAACCGCCATCGCCTGGCACAACGCACACTACAACGCCTACACCGGCTCCAACAACGATAAGCCCTATTACAGCCGCATCATCAAGGGCAGCTATTTTATCGTTTTGGGCGATGAATTTGCCTACCCCGATGCCACCGCGCTGATTTCGGATGCCCAGCTGAGCTGGCTGCGCGGCACCATGGAGCAGGCCGCTGCCACAGGCAAGCCCATCTTCATTTTCTGCCACCAGCCCTTCAACGACAAGTTTGCCCACTGGGTGGGCGGACTGGGTGAGCAGTCCGACGCGGTGTGGGAAATCATCAACGCCTATGCCGGCACCGACGTGCTCTTCTTCTCCGGCCATCTGCATACGCCCATCGACTATTTCGGCGTAACGAAGGTGGAAAACGTCATCCTCGTGGACGACACCGTCTACAACGGCGACGTGAAAGGTCTTGGCTATCAGGTGGAAGTCTATCCCGAGAGCATCGCCATCCGCGCACGCAATTACATCAGCGGTGAATGGCTGCCGGGCAGCAATTATTCCTTCTCCCGTGTGAATCCCGAATAACACAACACTATTGAAAAGAGGTATTGTTCCATGAATGGTTATGTCGCAATGGTCAAAGAATCCCTTGCCGTCGTGCTGACGCTTTTTATGCTGATTCCGAACCTGCTCTTCCCCACGGTACCCGCCGAGCCGAACATCGTTCCGCTGGATGCGAAGAAGCTTCAGGCGCAGTTCAGCGTCGTTTCGGACATCCATCTGGATATTTACTGGGATGAGAGCTATGTCAACCGTTACACCATGCTGCGCAAGGGCTTGCAGGATATGGCAAGCACCGCAGCGCCGAGCGATTTGTTCATGAGCATCGGCGACAATGTGGAGGACGCGCAAATCATCGAATACGCTTCGCTCTATCTGTATCTCAAGCTCTACAACAAGCTGCCCAACACCATGATTGCCATGGGCAACCACGAGACATTCAAGAGCGAAACCTTTGCGCCCGACCTTGCCTCCTTTTTGACCTCCTACAACCTTTACACGGGCGAGCAGCGCAAGACTTCCTACTACCACAAGGTCATCAATGGATACTACTATATCGTCATGGGTACGGAGGACAAGGTGGGCGACCAGGAATACATCTCCCCCGCCCAGATGGAATGGCTCGATAAGACTATGGCGGAAGCCGCAGCCGCCGGCAAGCCGATTTTCCTCTTCAACCATCAGATTTTTGAGGGCACGCACAACAACTCTTGGGCTGCCGGAAGCATCGGTGCGCAGAACAATGCCGTCTACGCCATCGTCAGCAAGTATAAGAATGTGTTCTACTTTTCCGGCCATCTGCATCATTCTCTGAACGGAACCACCTACCAGACTACCGCAGAGGGTGTTCACCTGCTGAATCTTCCTTCCTTCGGGAAGGATGGCGTGCAGGGTCAGGGCTTCCAGGTAGAAGTTTACCCCGACCGCGTTGTCATGCGCGCGCGCAATTTTGGCGAGAGCAAATGGATTGATGGTTATGAGATTACACAGATGCTGAAATAGGAATTGCAAGCGGATGCCCCGGAACGATAAGGATTCGTTCCGGGGCGTTTTTCATTAGGAATTCGTATTGCCTAGCACTCCACCACACCTAATCCAATGGTTTAGGTGTGGTGGAGTGCTAGAACTTCCCCCGCAGCTCCACCACCTTGCCCAGCACGGTGACGGGAAGTTCCTCCACCTGTCTGCGGGTATACAGAATCGTTTCATAATCCGGATTCAGGGGAACCAGATGCAGTCCCGCCCCGCTTTTGATGATTTTTTTCACGGTGGCATCGTCTCCGTTGATCAGGACGACGGCGATGTCGCCGCTGTCTGCGTCCGGCTGCTTGCGCACAATGACTATGTCGCCGGGGCAAAAGCGCGGCAGCATGGAATTTCCTTGGATTTTCAGCGCAAAATGCTCGCCGCTGCGTGCCATCTCGGGGGTCAGCTCTTCATAATCCAAAATGTCCTGCACCGCCTGCGCGGGCAGACCCGCGCGCACATAGCCCAGCACAGGTATCAGGTGGCGCTCACGCTCCCCGGCGTTCCGCCCGAGCAGCTGTTCCATGGAAATTTGAAAATAGTCCGCCAAAAGCGCCAGCGTTGCGGTGTCCGGCGCGGTGTGCCCGTTTTCCCATTGGCTGACCGCTGTTTGCGTCACGCCGCAGAGCTTGGCAAGCTGCGCCTGTGAAAGTCGGTTTTTACGCCGCAGATCCCGAATGAGGTTCATCAAAAAAGCCTCCCAACAAAGTTGTTATGCTGATAATATAAGCTATTTTAATTAAAAAGTCAATAGCAAATGAAAAAAAATAAAAAAGACTTGACAAACAAACGTTCTTCGGATACACTGAAAAGTAGGAAGCAGGGCAAAGCGCACTGACGTGCCGCCGCCCGCTCCCGCACAAAAACAGAGAGGAGAGCCGTATGAGCGAGGAAGAATCCGCCCTGGTTGCCTACCCGGCGCAGGAGGAGGTGCAGGCCGCCCAGCGCGTGTGCTGCGGCACGGTCTGCAGTGCCTGTGAAAGTCTGGTGGAATATGCCTGGCGCAGGCGGGATATTGACCTTGCCGCGCTGCTGCAGCTGGCCATAGAGCGGGAGCTGACACCCGCTCAGCGTGAGCTGACGGTGCAGCACTGGCTGGAGGGGGTTTCCGTCAACGAGCTGGCGGCACAGCGGGGAATTACGCCGGGTACGGTCAGCCGTCAGCTGAAAAAGAGCCAGGACCGTCTGCATAGGGTGCTGTTCTATGCGGTGCAGTATCAACAGAATCTGCGGGAGGGAGAAGCGCCGCTGCCCCTGAGCGTGCAGAGGGCAAGAGCCATCCTGGCGGCGCGCCGCTGTGCGCCGGAAAGGTTTTCCGAAAGGCTGAAAAATCAACGCCTTACCTGCAATTTTTCGCTCAAACAGGCGGCTGGGGCGCTGGAGATGCCGCAAAAGCGTCTTTTGGCGCTGGAGGAGGACAGGCGGGAGCCGACCCTGCGGGAGGCGGTGGCGCTGGCGGCGTTCTACGGAATCGAGTTGGCTGAATATATGAAAGGAAGTGAAAAAGCAGATGCAGGCAAAAAACGGAAAGGAACTCTCGCTTACGGAGCTTTCCCGGGAATACGACCGCGCGGCGCAGCTGCAGAGCGAAGCGATTGCGGATGTGCGCAGGCGCTATCGGACGCTGCCGGATAAATTTACGGGCAGGGAGGCACAGCGGCTGCGGGCGCTGCTGCAGACCATGTATGCCCAGCGCAGAGAGCTGCAGATGACGGGTGCGTATCTGCGGCATTATTATCGCTTCAGCAGAACAAAGGAGGGAATTCAATGAAAGATATTTTGGTTTTGATTGCACAGGACGGCTCGGCCTCGGTGTACCAGCCGCCGCTGTATGAAACAACGCACAACAGCTGCCGCCTGGTGGTGCAGCTGAACGATGCGCTGAGCGCGGCGGAGTTTGGCCGGCATTATTTCAGCTTTGATCCCTACGCGCTGAACCGGCGCAGCCTTTCCAACGCCATGACGGGGGATGCGGCGGATTCTCCCGCCTATCGCACGGGACACAATCTGTATTGTCCGCTGCCGGAGGCACTCACGGCATCCGGGGAACTGCTTGTGCAGGTGGAGGCGCACCATGTGGAGGATGATGTGCCGGTGAAAATTGAAAAATCCGCTGTATTCCGGCTGCGGTTTGAGCCCTCCATTTCCGGCGAAAGTGAGGCGCTGGAGGAGGCCTACGGCTTTTTGCCGCAATTGCAGGCGGCGGTGGAGGCCATGAATCATCCGGGGCAGGTGCAGGGCGGCGGGACATCGGATTATGAGGCGCTGCAGAACAAGCCCTCCATCAACGGCGTGGAGCTGACCGGCAATAAAAGTGCCACGCAGCTGGGGTTGGACACCGGGCAGGGCGGAACGGAAAATTATGAAGCACTGCAGAACAAACCCTCCATCAACGGCGTGGAGCTGACCGGCAATAAAAGTGCCGCGCAGCTGGGGCTGGCTTCGGGGCAGAGCGGCGTTACGTTCACGCCCTCGGTGACCGTGGATGGCACCCTGAGCTGGAAAAATGACGGTGGGCTGTCCAACCCCGCCCCGGTCAATCTTCGCGGCCCAACCGGCCTGACCGGCTCCATGGGTCCGGCAGGCGCAAAGGGCGATACAGGCACCGCAGGTGCGAAGGGCGACCCCGGAGCACCCGGCGCAAAGGGCGATACAGGTGCGGCAGGTGCGAAGGGCGATACAGGTGCGGCAGGTGCGAAGGGCGATACAGGTGCGGCAG